>Ga0247841_10000109_pt1 | contig 212321 bp, 256 predicted proteins | sample LaCruzMarch2015__2_FD_192410 | JGI IMG/M metagenome (GOLD analysis project Ga0247841, IMG submission 192410) | Freshwater microbial communities from meromictic Lake La Cruz, Castile-La Mancha, Spain - LaCruzMarch2015_18m | ecosystem: Environmental > Aquatic > Freshwater > Lake | place: Spain... | reverse complement strand
TTGGAAAAAAGATAATAAGTTCCTTTATATTAAAGAGATTTGGTACTACGCAGAATCTTTTTACATTAAACGTAATGTGAATCTTAGTGGGTACTCAATAGATGAATACCAAATAGATATCAGTCGTTTTGAGAGTCAAAGAATGGAAACTTCTGAATTTACTATCCTTATAGAAGGTTTCAAAGATGCAATCGTTCTAATACCTAACAATAAATTAATCTACAAACCATAATATGAAAAAACTACTAACAATACTTTTAGGTATCTTCTTTATCACAACTAAGATTACCGCACAAGTTGGAATCGGTCCGGCTCCATATTGTATGCCTCTCTATTCAAATATCCCTTGTAACCAACCATTCGCATCTAATACACCTGGAAATGGAGTTAATGATTTCATTCATAGTTATAACACTGCGGGTGCAACATTCAATATAGCAAACAACGGTTCTGGTTGTAACGCACAAAATCTAGCGGGTACTAAAAATTATCGCTTTTGGGGATGTCAATATTATATGATAACCTCACCTGGTCAAGTTATAACAAGTAATTTCCAATCAGGTAATGTTTATTCTCAAGGGGCAACAGTATTTGTTGATTGGAATAATGACGGTATTTATAATCCAATTACTGAACGTATGACATCTACCGCGGGTGTTCCACCTGCAGCGGTTATAACTCCGATGCCAGCGTGGACTGTACCTGTTGTTCCTAACGGAATTTATAGAATGAGAGTAAGATGTGCTTACTTTACAAATGGTCCTACTATCGACCCATGTATGAATTATGGTTACGGTGAGACAGAAGAATATAATGTGTACGTCAATACCACACCAAATACAATGACTGTTACTTTAACAAGTAATTCACCTGTTTGTATAGGTAATGTGATAAACATAAATACAGCGGTTACACTGGCACCTGGTGCTGGTACTTGTATAGCGGCAATACCAAATTTTACTTACTCTTGGACAGGTCCTATGAGTTTCACAAGTAACGTAATGAACCCATCGTTTACAGCCACTAACGTGTTACAAAGTGGTGTTTATACATTAAACATTTCACCAGGTACATGTGGTTGTAATTCAACAAACACCATCCAAATTTGGGTTAATCCAAACCCTTCAACTTCTATTACAAATAATGGACCTGTTTGTCAAGGCAGTCCTTTAAACTTTACTAATAACGTAACTAATTCAGGTAATGTAACTTATTCATGGACTGGACCTAACAGTTATACAAACAACACACAAAACATATCATTCGCTTCAGCACAACCTAGTCTTAGTGGTATGTATAACTTTACTGTGGTTAATACCTTCCCAGGTAACGGTGGAAGTTGTATGGCAATATCATCAAGTAGTGCAGCTGTTGTACCTGTCGCACAGGTTAGTGTTACATCGTCATACACACAATGTCAGGGAACTTCTATCAACTTAAATGCTAACGTGAATGGTGCTAGTTCATTTACTTGGAATGGCCCAAGTTACACAAGTAACTTACAAAACCCAACTTTAAGTAACTCAACACCTACTATGTCTGGTAACTATAGCGTTACAGCAACATTTACAAGTAATCAAACAACCTTGGTTTGTACATCAAGTGCAGTTTCAAATGTATCTATTGTACCTATGAACCCTGTAAGTGTTTCTGTTGGTCAAAATGTTTGTCAAGGTACTAACCCTACATTTACAGCAAATGCAGCTGGAACCCCAATCTATTCATGGACTGGACCTAACTCATTTACATCAAACGCACAATCTAACACTATTAACAATATTTTACCTGTCTCAGCCGGTTTTTACTCAGTAAACGCCATCTTTAGTATCGGTACTGTATCTTGTATTACATCAAACGTAACCAACATAATGGTGGTTCCAATGAGTACAATTTCTATTATACCTAATATCACTTTATGTGAAAAGAACGGTACTCAGTTTTCAGCGAACGCTCCAGGAGCTGTTTCATATACATGGACAGGACCAGGTGGGTTTAATGTTGGAGCACCAAACCCAACCTTTGTTAACTTAACACCAAGTTGGTCAGGTATCTACACAGTTACTGCTTTATTTACTGATGGTAGTATAAATTGTTATAACACCAATTTCACTAACCTATTAGTGAAACCTATAATTCCGTTTACATTAGCCCCAATTAGTAAGTTATGTTTTAACCAAACATTAAACGTATTAGGACCTAATGGAGCAACTTCATACACTTGGACTGGACCTAATTTTACATCTAATTCTCAAAACTTATATCTACCAAACGCAAGTACTATTAATATTGGTACGTATAACCTGGTAGTTGATTTAAACGGTTGTCCAACTTATGGTTCAGTATTTGTTGATGTTCAAGACCCAATTGTTTGGAAAAACGCACCATCAAATAGAACTATCTGTAAAGGTGATAGTTTCACTGTAACAGCCGAAGCTGGACAAGGTAGTGGTAACTACGCTTACAACTGGAACCCTTATTACAACATAACTGGACCAACTGGAAGTGTACAAGCTGGTGTTGGTCAAGGAACCACAGTTTATAATATAACTGTTTATGACATAGCTTGTCCTCAATACACTATTAATCACTCATTTGTTATAAATGTTAATAGAGCACCAGTACCAAATTTATCAGTACCTAACTATCAATGTGAACCATATTGTACAATCTACAATTCTCACATTAAAGGTCAGACTGAGTTAGTTGGTTACACATTCAATGGTGGTCAAATAACTTATGGTGACAGTACGAACATTTGTTTATCAAGTGGTATCTATACTGTTGACGTAACATCAATAGGGTTAAACGGTTGTAAGGAAGTATTTTCATATCCTAATTTGATAACTGTATACCCAAAACCAACAGCTGACTTTAATTGGACACCAAATACACCTAATACTGTGTCAGATAATCGTGTAACTTTTTATCCGATAAATCAAAACAGTAGTAATATGTATTTTTGGGAATTAGCCGCTAATACAACAACAACCGATAATACACCTACAGTAACCTACGAAAATCAAGGTAAATACCCAATCACACTTGTGGTTACCTCTGAACATGGGTGTAAGGATACTCTAACTAAAATTATCGAAATAAAGGATGAATTATTAGTTTACATCCCTAACGCCTTCACACCAAATGGTGACGGAAATAACGACTCATTTAAACCTAAGGGGTTGGGTGTTAAAAGTTACGATTTATCAATCTTTAATAGATGGGGAAATTTAATATTCCAAAATGGTGATAAAGGGTGGGACGGTACTTTTAAAGGTGAACCATGTGAAGACGGTGTTTATGTTTATAAATTAATAATTACAGATACTAACGGTGTCAGACACACTAAAACAGGACACGTAACATTACTTAAGTAAAACAAAAAACCCCGAGAAATCGGGGTTTTTTATTGTGTTAACTGGTCAAATATATCTGATTCATCATCAGTTCCTTTATCTAACTTTCTTTGACTTTTAAATACTCTAATATCACCATACTGTTCTTCAACCTTATCATAAATTTGTCTTACTAAAGATTCTTTTATTTTTAAGGGTTCTTGACCTGTTAAGGCAATACCGTATCCTCTTATGGATAATTTTTTTTCTGATATTTTCCTATTCCAGGGTTCATAAACCTTAACCACACCAAAATCACCACCCCTCAAATGTCCACTATTATCTGTGTTTATTTTCTTTGATTTATTATTAAAATCAACCCTAAATAAGTCACCCTCCAATGGGACATTAGATTTAACACCATAAAAATTATTAAAATTTTTGGTGTAATCTAAAAATTGATGTTGAATGTCGGCTCTTTCTTTTTCTAATTTTTGTAAAATATATTCAGCAATTCTTTCATCCGCTGTTTTCTTTGGTTCACCAAATAAACGAGATTCATCTATCGGCAGTTGAAATTTACTTACATTGCCATTTTGAAGTTCATCTAATAAATCCTTAACAGACATATAATATGGACCTTCAGAACTATAAGGATAACCTTTTATTATTTCAGACATACCATTATAAGATACGAAATACTCAATTTCATCACCAACAATAGCGGTAACCTCTAAAACATTGCCATTAGATACACCAGTTAACTTCTCCACTGGTTTACCAACATAATAACCAAACAAGTCATATTGTCCAATATCCCCAATCCAATCAAAATTTTCACCTTCTTCTTTGATGATTTTTTTAACTAACTTTTCGATATCATTTTCATTTAGACGAATTACTTTCATACTTAAATAAATATTTAATGATCATGAAAAAAAAAGTAGTAAGTGTGTGTTGTAATTCAAATGTTAATCATTTCCCAAGTACGGGATTAGGATTGATGGATATGTCGGTTTTCTTTTGTGGTAAATGTCACAAAGTGTGTAAAACAAAAGTTTTAACTGAAGAACCAGAGAACAAAACATCTTAAGATATTTATTATTATGGGTATTAAAAACATAATAAAAGATTCTTTGTTGAACGAGATTGGTGATGCGGGTAAAACTCCTTTTAGGTTTAAAAAGAATATGGGGTATTCAACACCATACGAACATAGAAAAGAAAAGGATGTTTTTAACTATACCTTTAAAACTAAAGAAGGTTTTACATATGATGTAGTGATTCAACGTGAATTAAATCGTGAAAATTTTGGTTTTAAACCTACCGATAAAGATTGGAAAGAAGAATTAACCTCAATGTATAAATACGATAGGAAAAAATATGTTAACCTAATGAAAATGGGTTTAACTAGAGATGATTTAAAAAGTGTATGGAGTGTCGGGTTTTCAATCTCTGACAGTCCAAGAGTCGAGGAAACTTATACAGCAAATACATACACATCTTATACGAGATACGGTGACGTAGATATGGACGCACCCGTTGATGACACACCAAAAATACATACAGTACAAAGTAGAACACACAGTGGTTATGATGAAGCCAACAAAGGTGAGTTTTTCCGTGTCATGGCAACCATCGTAAAAATTGTAAAAAATCATTTTCAAAAACATGGTGGTAGGGTTTTAACATTCACCCCATATGATGATAGAAGGGGTCGTGTCTTTTCACATTTCATAATGAAACAAATGCCCGGCTCTAAAGTGTGGGTGGACGACAACGAATTCTTCTTTGTGTTAAACCTCTAATCTATTCTTTGATATTTATTTGATATGAATCTTATTAAACAAATAATTAAAGAATCTCTCTTATTAGAAATCGGTGAAGGTACCTCACAACCATATAAGTGGAAGTTAAAAATAAACATGCCCCACTTAGTTGGTTACGCTTTTAAAACAAAAGGTGGTTCTGGACTTAAAATAGAAGTAAGTTTTCATCTGGTTAGACCGTATAGTTTAAACCAACTTCTTATTTCACATCGTAAAGCCCTTAAACATAAGGTTGAAGATGTTTTAGAACACCCTTATTATTATTGGGACACCGAATTTAGTGCTGTAGAATTTAAAGATAAACCAGTAGATGATCCTAATATAACCATAAGTGCAAGTGAATATAAAACAGATAAAATAGAGATTTACAGGATAATGTCTACATTATCTGAAATTGTTAAAGACTTAATGAAAATTCAAAAAGTCAGGGGATTTGTTTTTATGCCAGCAACCGATTCGAGAGGTAAGTTATTTCAAAGATACTTTGAAAATCAAATACCAGGATCTGAAATTTTAAGAATGGAAAATGGTGCAACATTTATTACAGTAGATAAAAGTGTTGAGTACGAATACGACGAAGGAAATGAACAATATGATGATATTGAATCACCTTTAGAGAAAACATTTCATCGTATGAAAAATAAATTGAAACGTTAGTGTTTAAAGAGTATGTTTGATTAATGAAAAATAAAGAATTAATAAAAGAGGCTGTAGGTATTTCATTCAAAGTTAGAGAATGGGCTAAAGTTATCTATTACCTTTTAGGTAATCTAGATGAATCTGAAACAAGATTAATTATAGACGGTCAAGATTATCCAGAACTTTATGAGAAATTTTCTGTAGACTACTTTGTTATTGATTTTAATGATTGGACAAATGGTTACTTAGATGAAACCTCTGGTTACGATAAAGACGGTAACTATGTTGCACATATTATGGTCTTAAATAGGTTTAGAGATAATGAGTATATGTTAACAATTCTTAACCATGAATTAAAGCATGCATATCAAGATTGGGAACGTCAAAGAAAGGGATATCCAAGTATTTCACACACCAAAGAATCTAAAGAACTATACACTAGTGATTTTGTAAAAGTTGTTAAAGACCGTATAGTGGTCGGTACGTTCTTCAAAGAGATATTGAAATTCTATTATTTATTATCAGACTTAGAAGTTGACGCTTTCATGGAAAATGTTTATGATAATGACTACATAAACGATTATCGTAAGATGATTAATAAGATAAGGGAAACCGACATTTTTAAAGAGGCTTATTATGAAGACCCAGACCAGTTACAAAAAAACTGGGAAACTCTTTCATCACTCGATATACCTTTGGTTAAAAAATATAAAGATTACAATTCATTTTTAAGAGCCTCTGTTAAATACTTTAATAGAAAAAGTGATGAAATAATTCGTAAGCTTAATAAGATGGAGTATGTCCATAGAGATAGATAATGAATATCAGAAGAATTATAAAAGAAGAGTTACTTAAAGAACAACTTTTATGCCACTTAGTCTCACCAAATGGTAGTGGTAAGGGTGGTTATATGTCAAATGACCAAGCATTATCTTTAATCAACAGAATAGAACAAAGTGCTAAATCTGAAATTAAAGATAAAAATAAATTAACCCAATTCAAGAATATCATACAACAATTTAGGCATGATATCAAAAATGCTGATACTAACAATGACAACGTAGATACCTATCTACACAAACTAAGGGACTTAGTTGGTTGTTACGGCTTATCCAATTCGGATGAAAATAATAAAGAAGATTTCATTTATTAAATAATTTTATATATCTTTGTAGATATGAGTAGGATTAGTAAACAAGTTATCGTAATGAGGAAAGACCTCAACATGCGTAAGGGAAAAATGGTTAGCCAGGGTGCCCACGCATCTTTAAAGGCACTGTTTGATATAATGGGGGAGAACGATGAGGAGAACTTTATCTGTTTAAATTACACCCCTAAAAGTGCTCTAAAGGATTGGGTTCAAGGTAGATTTACCAAGATTTGTCTTTATGTGAACAGTGAGAAAGAATTGAATGAAATATATGGTAAGGCCAAAGAAAAAGGTTTAATCTGTTCTATGATTGTAGACGCCGGTTTAACTGAATTTAATGGTGTACCAACTAAGACTTGTATAGCGATTGGTCCTAACTGGTCTGATAGTATAGATGAAGTAACTGGCCATTTACCTTTATTATAATATGAAAGAAAAATTAGAAGATATTAAAACCTGGTGGAAGTGGAATGTCACTTACAAATGGTATGACCTCAAAAGTGGGATTAAAAACCTTATTAACTACTTCCCGATAGTTTGGGGCGGAGTTGATTTTGATTACCATTCTATCCTAAGAATGAAGAAGTTCAAACTTGAGAAACTATTAAAAGTTCTTGAGAACGGTCACGAGGTCGATGAAGGTCGTTTACCTAAAATTGAGGACATCAAACGTTGTATCGAACTTCTTAACAACGTATTAGAGGATAACTTCGCTCAACGTTGTGGTTATGATACCAGTAGACATACTATGGGTTTTGAACCAATCGAAGAAACTTTAGACGGTGAGAAACTATTCAAAATGGTTAACAAAAACCCCAACCCACAAAGTGATGAAGAAATGAGTGAAATATTTAAAAAGGCTCGTGAGTTAGAGAAGAAGGAGTGGGATGAACTATGGGATACCATTAAAAACGGTAATAAAGGTGAATTTGGTCTTAACAGCTGGTGGGATTAATAAAAATTTTAGAAGGGACTTATTAAGTCCCTTTTTTGTTATATTTATATGTAACAGTTATATGGATTTGTTAAGTAGGCAGATAATAAAAAGAATATTAAAAGAAGAAGTGGAAATGGATAAAACATTGAGCCGCATTCTTGGTTGGTATGATTCTTGGGATACTAAGTTAAAAGCTTATCTCAGTACTGAGGATTATGCCAAAATTATTGATATTCATTTTAGGTCTGGTGTTGTTTTATTTACAACTATGAAAAAATTCATGAAATCCAACCCAAATTTTGTTCCACAATTAACTGAGAAACTTAATCTTTTAAGGGATAAGTTACTTACCATCAAAGATTCTAGAAAGTTAATTGACAGTCTGAAGTAATTTCATTAGATTTATTTTATGAATATTAAAGATAAAAGTCAGTATAAACCTGTTTTAGGGTTTTTCTATCTTTCCAAAGCAGAAAGAATTGTATTTTCAATTATAACCCTTTTTCTAGGTGGTTTAATTTGTTCATATAAAAACCAAGACATATATAACTTATTATTAGAGGGTAAAGAACACGATACAATAAGTGGCTGGTTCACAATACCTTTTCTTTTAATCAGTTGGTTTCTATTGGATCCTGTACTTGAACCTAAATGGGTTACAAGAATGAAAATTAAAGCAAACGACACAAAAAGTCAGGTAAAAGTCTTTGTAATCGATATGTTAATAGGTTTAGGATATATAATTCTATTAGAAATTATCTACGCTTTATCCACATACTTTTTATTCCTGATAATGTGGAGATAATATTTATAATATAATAACAAACAACAATATGAACGAGATAGAAAGATACAATTTTTGGAACTCAGAATTGGCTGAAGAAGTAAAAAAGTCACAAGTTACCAAAATTCAAGATAAAGAACAAAAAACCAAGGTTGATACCCATAAGTATACTGAAGTCTTCCATTTAGACATTCAACCCCACCTTGATTAAAATACTAAAACCTGAGAACATTCTCGGGTTTTTTAATATTTCAGAATATTTATGAATATGAAAAAGTGTTCTAAATGTAATGAAACAAAAGAGTTGTGTAATTTCGGTATAGATAACACAAAAAAAGACGGGAAACAAAGTTATTGTAAAACCTGTCAAAAGATACACAGAAATACACATACTTGTAATTCACCTTCTACTACTTCTGAATATAAAAAATTATATTATAAAAATAATAAAAAATCAGTAGTGGAAAAACAAAAAATATATAAAGAAAAAAATATAGAAACCATTAGGTTTTATCAAAAAGAATATAGAAAAAATAGAAGAAAAAATGATATTAATTTTAAAATTAATGAAATCATACGGTACAGTGTTTTAAGGTTTTTTAATTCCATAAAAGAAGATAAAAAAATTAAATCTTTTAATTTGGTTACTTATACTTCACAAGATCTTAAAACACATATTGAAAATAAGTTTATAGGTGAAATGTCTTGGGATAATCACGGTACAGTGTGGGAGTTAGACCATATTAAACCGATAAAGTGGTTTACTGACAATAAATTTTTATTTAAAGATAATAACGAAGTGTGTCAGAAGGCTAACGAATTAGATAATTTACAACCTCTTTTTATTGAAGATAATAGAACTAAAGGATATCGTTATTGAAATAGATTTATATTTATTAAGGAGTGAATCTTAAACAAATAATAAAAGAAGCTTTAATTCTAGAGGTTGGTGGTATTGAAAACCATTACTCTTGGACTGGCCCATTTGAACAGGGTTGGCATGATGATATTGGATATAAATTCCAAGACAAAAGTGGTGCTAACTATTTAGTTAAATTTACTAGATTCCCTGACGATGTTTGGGAAAGAGAATATACCGCAGATGGTAAATATGACGAAACAGGAACTGGTGATGTTTATAAAGTTTTATCAACTATTACTAAGATTACTATAGATTTCATTAACGAGTTCAACCCGATTTTAATTAGAATACCACATATTAATACCCAGAAAGAGGTTAGTGCTACCTTTAAAGCGTTGAAGACATCTTCAGCAACTGAAATTATTGATAGAATTAAAAACAGTACTAATAAAAGAGCAAGATTGAATAGTATTTATTTAAAAGGTAATCTACCTCAAGGGTATACTTATCAATTAAAGGGAAGTGATTCCATTATTAAAAGAAATGGGTAAAATAAAACTAAATGAAGCAAGAGGTATAGCAGAATCAACAGTTCCATATACACATGCGGTCATGAACGTATTAGACAAACACATTGCTTATTTCCTTGAAAAAATTAAAGACGAGGCCTATTTGGAATGGACTAGTGAAATACGAGGTTTGGTACCTGATTATGTTACAACAATAGAGTTACCTTACAGGGTTTTAGCTAAGTATATTGATGATGATATCTTTGAAGATTTTCCTATGGTTAAGATAATCATCGACCTTAAAATGAATTTGATAGACCAAGACGGACGAGGAAGTTACTCACCAAGTGGAGGTAATTTCATCATCGGTGGTGGTGCATGGCCTGTATACAAAACACCTACTGTATCTTTAAGTCACAGAGATAAACCAGAGAAATACCCAATATCTAAAAAGAGAAGAGAATCTATTGATAGGGTTTTAATCGGTAAGACAGAATTCGATATCTCTGTATATAAGAATTTTGATTTTAATACTGAAAATGGGGCACTTGAAAAAGAATTAAGTGCGGTTGTTTTTCATGAAATGCATCATCTATATGAAGGTTACAAAGATAAATCTAAGGATGAGAGGGTTTTTCATCTTGATACACTTGAAAAAACTAAATTACCGAAGAACAAAACTGAAACATCTAAAGCATATTTGAGTGACGCTAAACTAGTTGGTATACCGACTGTTGTTAAAGATGCAATCAGTAATTTATATATGTTATATTATTGGGCATTGCCAGCTGAAGTTAAAGCTATTACACAGGAAATGTATCCATATGTTTTGGATATGTCTGTCAATGAATTTTTTGAATCCTTTCAAGGTAAAAGAGTTAAAAAGTTAATGGATTTTGACTACGAAAGTTTTTACGATGAATTAGTTAATTCTGTGACTATATATTATGAATCTAAAGGTGAAGAGGTCAATGAAGAACAAATGAATGCATTTTTTAATCAAATAAGAATGCGTGTAGTTAAAACATATATCACTAAAGCTAAAGAATCACATGAGGTATTAGATGAGAAATTCATTAAACAAAAAGATTTAAAATCACTGATTAAATACATGGGTAACCAAATTGAGAAGGGTGGTCAAAAACTATTCAGGAACGTGGGTAGATTATATTCGTTAAAATACGACGCGACTGGTGAATACTAAACAAAAAGTTAATAAAACTTTACGGCCATTTTAATTAATCGAAATTATTTCTTGAATATCACAAATCTTTTTATTATCTTTACTAAAGATTAATGAATACCAATATCAAAGATATAACGTTTTATAAAGACCCCGATACTCGTTGGTACGTAGACCTACCCGACTGGACTGGCACTAAAGCCGAACTGGAAATGGTTATGGGTGCTGATACTATGTTAGAATATATGTCAGAGGGTGAAGATAAAGTTAGAACGTCAATTACATTAGAAGAATCACCTGGGTATGATAAACTCACTCTTGTTGAAGAGACACCAGATGCTGGTGGTGGATACTACCTTCTAGATTACTATCGTGGACATAACATAAACCTTAAAATGTGGTTGTGTGACGTAACACGTTATGTATTTGACGGGAAATTACCAAAAGAAATTTATATAGTAAAAACATAAACATAAAAAACAAATAACATGAACGTAAAAGTAAAAATTAAAGAAAAGAAAAATTCTTACAATTGTAAGATTAAAGTTTCTAAAGAAAGTATGGAAGATTACCCGTCAACCCCAGAAGGAATTGCTGAATTCAAGAAGGATTTTTTGAATATCATCTCCTTGGAACTTGACACATTTATCATCGAAAATGTCGATGAAGACAACGCAGATAAAGTTATCTCAGCGTTAGAAGCTGTCGAAATTACACAAAAAGAGGTAGAAGTAGAAGATACTGAAAGTAACTAAAAAAGAGGGACGATTTTCGTCCCTTTTTTGTTTTTGCCATATATTTATATAGTGATAAAGTAATATAGTAATATAGAAATATGAATTCATTATATAATCTCTTAAACGAACAAGTATTAACGGAAGGCCGTAAGGAAGATGTAATGGCCAAATACCCGAAAGTTGATAAGAAAATTATCGAATACTTGTCACAAAACGATCCTTCAGGGAATAACAAATACCTTGAGTGGATGGTTAAGGTATTTGTTAACACACAAAACCCTGAAGAAATTCTACAATTAGTAAGACTTTATAACGCTAACCTAAACCTTATCAATGCTAATAATTTAGCTGAATATAAGGCTGAAAAAGGTACTTGGGGTGGTGATGATACAGCTTTTGCGAGAATGGAAAAGTCACCAAAAGATATTAATTCATTTCCGTCTTTAGCACATTTAAGACATTTTACTGATTTTTTCGGTACTATCACTTCAAAGAAAAAAGAAAAAGACGAATTAAAGAAACAAGCTGACAAGATTTATGAGAATGATGATATTGTTGTAATGGCACCTAAAACTCATAACGCATCTTGTATATATGGTGCTACATCACGTTGGTGTACAACTTCTAGAGAGAATCCACACACATTTGAGAATTATCGTCGTGACGGTGTTCTTTATTATTTCTTAAGAAAAAAAGGTGGGGCATTTCCTGGTAATTTAGGTGAGAAAGTAGCCCTTTATTGGAGTTATAGTGGAAACAAAAAGAATTGGTTTAACCAAGCTGACACAGGGTTTAGTGCTTGGGTTGGTAGTCCTAATATGGATTGGTTTACACCCGAAATAGCGACAGCTGTTGAAAGACATCATTCACAAGATTTATTAAATCATAAACAAAGAGAAATTGAAAGATTATTAGTCACACCAGGATTTTACAAAAGAAGTGGAAGTGATAGTAGATTGAAAAACGATTTCCTTACTTTCGTTGCAGAAAATGTTTACACCCCAGAACAAATATTAACAATTATTAGAAATGATAACTGGTTAGCATTCTATGAGAATTCAGAGAACGGTAATAAAGTTCGTGCTAAATTAGGTAATCAAGTTGTTTTCTCTTTATTAAAGGAGATGATAGAATCATCAAAGAATATCAAAGAAACATTAAAAGATTTACACTCACAAGAAGCATTCACTAAAATTACTAAATCGTTTGATGAAAATCAAAATAGAGAATTAGCCGCACTTGTTGTTGAGAAAAATGGTGGTAAACCAAATGTTACTGAAGCTGGTAATGATACTAAAATATTCGTTGATAAATGGACAATGACTCCAGAACAATGGGAAGCATATAGTGCATCATCAAGTTATTTCTTTGTAGGTTCTATTAAACCAATGGAAGTTGGTGTAGATAAAAATGGTGAACCAAAATATGAAAAATCAATTGATATTGAAAGTATTATTAAGGTTGACAGATTTGACCCTCAACATCACCATTCATTACAGATGATGATGTTAAGAGCACGTTTCGCTAATGGTAATTTATATGGTATTGTAACCAGTCATAATTTATTAGATGAGTGGATGGGTAAAGGTGGTAATGAAATACCACTCGAAATTAGAAAAGCGATGATGGAAAAGGCTAAAAAGATTCATTAAGAATATTTAAAATAGAGAAGGGGTTGAGAAACCCTTTTTTTATGCCTATATTTGTTAATAAAACATATATCATATGAAAATATTAAATAGAAATACATTTAGTGAAGATAGTGTCACAACAAAAAAACTTATGACAAACTATCCGACACCAAAAGAAGATACCTTGGTGTATATAGGTAGTAATTCTTATTTGCTTGAAGATTTAGAAAGAATTATTTCACAAATTAAAACGAAAAAAAGTAGTGATGATAAATTTGTCGAATCGTTAAACTACAGAGTTAATTTCGACAAAGAGTAATATTAATGGAAAAACCAAGGTGGGCTAATTACCCAAACAATAAAGTAAGGTGGGAACGTCTTGTTCTTCATTTCGACTTTCTAAAGAAGGTTGAGGAAGAACATGGTAGTCTTTGGTGTGAGTATTGTGGGAAGGAAAAACTCATTGTTTACTCTTGGGACACCAAACCTGACAGAAATAAAATGGCTACAGTAGACCATTTCCTACCAAAATCAAAGTACCCTGATTTAGTAAATGAAACAACTAACTTTGTGGTTGCTTGTTCGGTTTGTAATGAAAAGAAGAAGGATGATTTGTGGGAAGAAGAAACAATTAAGTATTCACGTAAAAATATAATAAACAAATAATATGTATTGGGTAATTTTTAGTCTTATAGCACTTGTAACAGTGTTTTTTATAGTCTGTTTTATTATAAAAGTAAAAGATGATAGTGGGGATCATACGTTAGGTAACTTGTTCATTGCGGCATGTGTTTGTTGTTTAATCTACATTTGGTGTTTTATTGAAAACAAAACCTATACAACGAGTTCACCCAAAGAAATCAAACCCAAAGACATTAGTATATTGAAAGATAAAGAAGTAATAATACTTCGTTATAATGGATTTCAAGAAACTTATACAACAAAAAAAGAGTATGACGCAATATCAGATTCTACCTTTGTACTGGAGGAAACCATTGAATATAACATTCAAGGTGAGGTGAATAGTAGAAACTATAAAATGGTTATTAAGTAATGGACCCAGTTGTTTTAATAATGCTATCATGTATACATGTCATGATGATAGCATGTTGTGTTACACTTCGTGATGAAACTATAAAAAGATTTGACCATAAATGGTTATACTATATAATGTTATCAATACCAATCGTGAATGTCATACTGACTATGTTATTATTAGATGTAGTCATTATGGCCTATAAACGTTCCTATAGGGAAAAAAAAGATGAAGTTATTGAGCGTGAAGATACTATAAGAAGATTAAAACGTGATTACGATGATTTAGAACGTAAAAAATTCAGAAAAGTTAGGATTGGTGATAGGTTCAGAGTACCCAACGAGGATAGGTGGGTTGATAATTTTCGTGGTAGTGAATGTAGAATCGTCGAAATAAACAGTGACAATATCATTGCCAAAACTAAAGATGATAGTACTACAAGATGGAGTGTGAAGTGGGAACATCTAGGACAAATGGCATTTCTTAGTGACGAACCAATTAAGCCTTTTGAGTTTGTTTAAAAATGAAAGAAGATTTAGAACATATACTTAGTGGGTTTCAATTCGAAATAAATTGTAAAGAAGTAAGACTTCAAATAAAACGTACTATTGAAAGTTATCTAGAAATGGTAAGACCTCTTATAACTTACCAGGTTGAAGACCGTACTACTATTGAAGATATTGACCGTGGTGGAATGTATTTCCAAGTTTTATATCTAAGGTACGGTAGTGGTATTCATGTTATTGATATAATAACTAACGGTTCGACTGTTAATATTTCAGATTTCGTTCAAAATAAAGTCGGTATACGTTGGGTTCCACCTCTTGGATTTAATTAAAACTTAATATCATTTTTGGAATATTTATTAGTATGGCCAAAAAGAAAAAAGACGGGAAAAAGGTAAAAGGAAATGCTCTGGAGAAATTCGCCTCTAGAGGTACACTACAACCTAATGCTGTCTATTATTTTGACCCACCTCTTGAGGCACATGAAATATACCAACTCGAAAATCTTCTTAAAAACCTTAAACATGGTTATATAGTTACAAGACCTTTAATGGATGACCGTTGGGGTGAAGATCAGAGATTACTGTGGATTCAAACCACTCCTAGTGGGGATTTAGATTCTTGGCAAAACCCAGACGATGAATTACAAACCAAAAAAGATACTATTAACTGGTATAAAAATGAAAGGTCAGTCTCGAAAACCTTTGATGCCTTCTATGACGGTCGTGAATTACTAAACACACCCAATGTCGAAGATATTTTCGATAAACTATATGAACAAGAAGATGATTTTGAGTGGGCTAGAGACTCAATTAAAACATTACCATCAGAATTTGCCATCACATTTTGTAGAGATAGTTTAAACAAACACAGGAGAGTTAAACATGGGAGAGTTAAACCTGAGTCGGTATTTAGATTTAATGATTTAAAAAATATTTTAATGTCTTATCTATCACAATATTCGGGATCAGTAACACCTGATGAGGATTGGTTCCAAAATGCAATGAATTCCAGTAAAGGTAGAATAGTTATGTATTTTGGAACTCATGATGGTGTATTACAGTGGGGTGGTTGGGATGATTGTGAAGAAAATTCAATCGACACTTTTGAATTTGTGTTTCCTGTTGATTTATTTATTAACATTTATAGTGGTAAGGATCAACAAGTGATGAATTTTGATAATTTAACCGAACAAGAGGGTGACGAGTTTGATTGGGTTAAAGATTTGGGATTACCAAAGGGTATAGATAGGTCCCAATTAAATAGAATAATGGGTGGTCATTCATTGATTAAGTTAAGTCCTGAAGATTTAAGACCAGGTTTGATTGTTAGAAGATCAAACGGTAAGTTTATATATGAAATAGGGGAAAGAACGACGATGGATATCGAAGGTAACACCTATAAAGGTTATAAACTATTAAATGTAACAACCGCTCACTCTTATTTCGCTAAAGATAGTCAAATTTTAAAGGATTTTTATATAGTTACTATTGATACCCTTAAGTAATTTGATTAAGTTTTAATATAATGGATCCGAAGAGAAGTGAAATACCTAAAATAGAATTCCAATCAACTGAAGATAGGACAAAGAAAATTGTTGCTATCATGCGAATGTTAAAGGAAAGTAATTATTCTGAACTAAGGGTCCTACCAAATTCTGAACTAAGTATGTTGTTTAAGATTTTAACAGAAGAAAAAGTCACTCAAAGAAGATATAGTAGCCCAGAAATAAACCCATTCGGTGACTATCACGATGAGTTTGGGGATTTAATACCAGTTAGACCAGTAAGAAGTAGTAATGCATGGGTAGAAGATGATGATATACAAATGCCTTTTTAATATGAGAAAATTATCATATATATTATTAGTATTTTTACTTATTGGGTTCAAGTCTTTTTCGGCTTTAGTTAGTCCGAAGGACACTGTGAAACCTAAACTTAATTTTCATTTTACCTCATTATCAGACCAAATTAGAAAGAAAAAACTACTTTATCATTTTGACGGTAATTTTGTTCATTTAATATTTGATTCACATTATGTCGATACAGTTAGAATTAATGTTTATGATGTTGCCACTTTAAAAAGTTTAAGTGCAACTACACATCTAATTAAAAAACAAGAAGATAACGTAGAGTTCCAAATTAATACTCACCAAAGACCTATCTTAATTTTTGTTGAATGTGGTATAGATTTCTACATTTATGAAACAGAATAATTTTTATATTCAAAATATTTTACTATCTTTGTAGTTATGAAAACCAGATTTAAATTAATATTAACACCCTGCAAGACTAAACCGTGTAATAATGTGGTAAATGTAAATGGTGTCGCTTATACTGGTAATTTTGTATCACAAGATAACACAATTTTCATTGACCTTAAAAATTTAGGTTGGATTGGGACACCTAGAACAAGATGGTCTAGTGAGTACGTATTAAGACCGATAGTTCTACAAGAAGATTATATACCATTACAAAATGGGGTCTTTGTTGAATTGGGGGAAATAAAAGGGTTTAATAAGGTAGTTAATTTCTTTAGTAAAATCTTAGGGTTTTCTAACTCTGATTTACAACCCAAATTAGTGTCAGGTAAAGTAGTAGTAATTTTAGAATAATCAAAAGAGAGTTAGACTCTCTTTTTTTATGCGGATATTTATTAGTGTGAGAAACTCCATCCGTAAAATATTAAGGGAAGAATATGTCGACTCTACTAACCCTATTTTAGGAAAGATGGTGATTTTTACTCCATCAGCAAAAAAAGAAGATATTAAAATGGTTCTTGATTTTTTCAGGGTAAATGGGGTTCCTTCACCTCTTGAGAGTAATAGGGATTGGACTGATGCGGATATTGATATTGTGATAGAAGACTACTTAATGAGGGGTAGAGATTTAGGTATTGGTGCTGGTTATTATGATACTGATATCACTCAAGGTACTCATATCTTTTGGGGAAACCCAAATGGTTTTATAAATCAAGACTACATTTTTATACCTTATAGAGATTTCATTAGTAAGTTCCATAACACACCCTCAACTGAAGATGCTTTTAATAAATTATATGAATCCGAAGATGAACTAGATTGGGCTAAACAATCATTAGAATCAGAAATAACATTACAATCTGTATGGAAACATTTAGAGAAAGGCGACCAAATCACCCTAAGTGGTGAAATCAAGGGTGATGATGGTGATATTTTATTAATTTTAAATAGTGAACCTTTTGAGGTTGAAAACCGTTACGATGATGGCTTTCATTTTTCTTGGTTAAAAAACCCAGGGGAAAGACCTAGTGGTTGGGAAGCTATTAATATAGGAAGAGGAAAAGATTGTATAGAGGTAAACCCACATAAATTCCCCACTGATAATGATTTAATTGTTAATAGTTTTAATAAGTCAGACTACCCTTTCTAACCCTTTATAATTCCACTCACACTAACTATTCTTAAGTATGTTATTATCCATACTTATAGCTACAGTACCACCAAGAAGGAAATATCTTAATAGGTTACTATTTAACCTTCAAGAGCAAATCGTTATTAACAATTTAATGGATAAAATTGAAATCATAATTTACGAAGATGATTTTGAAAAAAGTTTGGGTGAAAAAAGAAACGTTTTAAATCAAACAGCCAAAGGTAGATATGTCGTTATAATAGATGACGACGACATGGTTAGTGAAAACTATTGTAAACTTATTTGTGATGTTATAGAAGTAAAAAATGTGGACCAAATATCAATAGGTAAAAGGTGGTATGACAATCTAAATAAAAAAAGTGTTCCAGTGAGAATATCTAAAGAAAAGGGTTATTATTCAGTCAATTTTTTAAACCTATTTTTTTTAGAAGAAACCACTCATAATACGGATTTAAAATCTCATTTCAAACTAAAATTAGGAAGTATACCTATTATGAAATGGGACGGTAGTGGATTTTTTAAAACCCTTTTTATGATTTCTTTCTTATCGTTAGTTAAAAGGTTCACAATTGAGACAACAACTTATACACACCCAGTAACACCGATAAAAAGAGATATTGTTAATAAAATAAAATTTAGTGATAGACCTAGAGATCAAGATTTAGAGTGGATAACTGAAATGTATGAGAAAGATTTAATTAAAACTGAACACATAATAAAGGAAGAATTATATTACTATTATTTTAATAAAAATATGTCTATCAATAGGGGTAAACGTGGGGTAATGTCTGAAGATGAAAAAAAGAAAAAAATGAAAGAAGTTAATGACATTACCAATGATATTGATAAAGAATTATACCAAATAGATAAAATCAATATAAAATGGATATAGAGGAATATAACCCAATAGATTGGTTAAAACGTAAAAAGAATTTTTCTGTCATTAGAGTTTTTAGTGACATTGAGTGTGATGAGATAATATCCTCAATTGAAGATAATATCGATAAATTAAAAGTTTCAAATGAAAATGGGTGGTTATATTTAAGTGCCTATGAAATGCAAACAACAGAATTACCTGTCCATATTCAAGATTTGATAAATAAAGTTGTTGAAAAATTTGGTGATTTTAAGTTAAATCAAAGCTTTATCATAAAATACAATAAAAATTTAATATCGAATATGCCTTGTCATTATGATGGTAGTTATTTAAGTCTACCCATAAATTTAAACAATAATTTTACAGGTGGCGGAACTAATTTACCTTTTTTAAAATATAAATACACACCACAAGATTATCCAAGGGGTTGTGGGTTGTTATTTAGAGCTAATACAATTAAATCTTGGCATGAAGCCCTCCCAGTAATTGAAGGTGATAGGTATGTTTTAGTCTTAAAATTTAACACCAAAACTAATCTATTTTCATTTATCTTGACAGTGTTAAAATTATTAGTCGCTGCAAAATTTATTGAAACATTTATAGGGAAGTATAAAATTAAGAAGAATAATATTGGTTGATATTTATATATAATGGAAGACATTTGGGTAGGAATAGGGTTTTTAGTTCTTGTGATGATTGTTGGTCTAGTCGTTACCTTAGTTCAATATAATAAACGATTAAAAGCATTAGAAGATAAGGATAAAACATTAAAACATCTAGAAGAACACGTTATTAAAATGAGTGAGTTAATCATTCAGAATAATGAATTCATTGCATCAAGACTTAGAACACTTGAGAATAAAGGTGTCCTATCTCGAGATGATATAGACAAAATTAAAGAATATTTAGGGATGAAAAAATAAAGGAGATGTGTTCTTCTTTTTTTATGTGGATATTTATTAACGTGAGAAACTCTATCCGTAAAATAATTAAAGAATCATTAAAGCCGGTACCCAAGGTCGGAGATTTTTTGTATTGCCATACGGAAGGTGTTGGGCCAAAGGTGGGTGATTATGTTGAAGTTACCAACTTTGAATCTAGGGGTGGTAATCGTGGAGAAGATATCATTAGTATTGGAGGGGTTAGAAATCGTGGTCAACATACTGCTAGATTTACTGTACAAAAAGATGTGGTTGGTCGAAACTATGAAGATTGGTTCACTCTAATTCCACCTGATATTCAAAATACCGATTTCTTTGGCCAGTTATATGAATCTGAAGATGATTTATCTTGGGTTAAAGACTTAGATAGTACCAATCTTCTTAAAGTTGGTCAGAAATTTTCAATACCATCAAAAATACCAGGTGGTTCACCAATATTAGCTGTTATAACAAAAGTTACAGATAGGGTTGTATATATTTTACCAGCAAACTTACCGGCTTCATACCCATCAAAAGGTACACCTTTTGATATAGGCAAACTTTTAAAGATTTTGAATAGTGGTGCTTGGAAAGTTGTGGAGAGTAATCTAAATGAATCTGAAGATGATTTTGAATGGGCTAAGGAACTAACTAAATTTCCAGAAGTTGTGGTTACCAGAAGTGCGGCTTATTATCCGACCTATACAGAATTTATGTTAAATGTAAAAATTCCAGGTATGGAAGAGTTTAATCAGAAATATGGAAAACATTGGTGGGATAGTGAAGATTATCATAATTTATCACGTAGATATGAAATGGGTGAGGGCATTAAAGGTGATGTTGGGACATTATTTTTACATCAACAAGTACCATCATTAGGGACACCAGAAAACGGTGATATTTGTTACCTAATCAATAACACGGAGACTAATGAATACGATGAAAGAATTTCACATCTGGTGAGAAAATCAGATGGTAAACATTTTATAATTAATGCTGACGGGTATAGACCAGCTAGGAAGAGAGTTAGTAAAATTAGAGAACAAGAAGATGAATTGGAATGGGCCAGAGATTTGGTTTCTGGGGTTGAAAACTATTGGGATGTCTTTAAACAAAGTAACCCTAAAAATCTTGATAAACTAAAATTTAAACTTATCCCAAAATCAAATGGTAGTGATTATTTTAAAGAATCCTTAGATTTGTGTTCATTTAATGGTAATGTTGAATGGTGGTTTAAACAAGTATTTAGAATAGGTAAAATTAAACAGATGGTGAGAAGTGGTTCTGATTGTGAAGCTGGTTTTAATTTTGGTATGGATATCGATGAGGATGTTCTGAGTGCTCAACTTGTTGAGTGTTTAACTGATAATGTTTTAGACCTACCTTATTGGATTAATGAAGATATGGTAGATATTATTGTTATAGAATAAAATGGATATTAGAAAAATCATAAAAGAAGAAATCGACGACCTGGAATGGGCTAGAGAGGCAGTATCAGGTTTAAACATTAACATTGGTGATGTTTTCTATGTTGTTGATAATAATAATCCCCAGAAAACCAACCCATCTCCTGATGATTATCAACCAACAGATGCTAGATACGTTCTGACAATTGCTGATATTATCCCCGATGAAAAAGGTGGGCTTATTATTAAGTATAAACCTTGTGATCCTGAAAATACAACCTACAACGCTAAAGACTATTCAATAGAATCCTCAAGGTGTTATGATTATGAAGACCCTGAAAGTGAAGATGCTGATAAGAATGGTTACGAAGATGTTTCCTTCAAATGGTTTACGGAAGAGTTAATCCCAAGTAAGTATTGGTGTAAAATGAAATGAGAGATTTGATTAGGAAAATATTAAAAGATATTTATCATTATGGAACTTTCAAAATTACTAACAATCGTTATACCTTGTAAAAATGAATCTAAGATAATAGACACAACATTATCTTTATTAAACCAACAAAATAACATAGAGGGGGTTAATGTTATTGTATCAGATTCTTCAACGGATAACACAACCGTTGAACTTGAATTAAGAGAAAAAGATAAATTTATTTTACAAATTATTCAAGGTGGCCTACCTTCAGTTGCAAGAAATAATGGTATTAAATATGTAACAACTCCTTATGTTTTATTTTTGGATGCAGACATGTTTATTTTAGATTTTAATTTACTAACAGAAACAATTAATATAATGAAAAAAGAAAAACTTCATTTATTAACCACAAAAGTTAGAACAACAACAGGTGAATATAATTACACATATAAATCATTCGATGTTATACAAAAAATAATTAAACCAATAACCCCATTTTGTCTTGGTGGTTTTATGTTATTTAAAACAAAGATATTTAAAAAACTTGGTGGTTTTGATGAAAGTATAAAAGTCGCAGAAGATTATTTATTATCCAAAAAAGTAAAACCCAATAAATTTAAAATTATCGACAAACACATATTCACAAGCCCAAGAAGGTTTAAAAACAAGGGTGTAGTGTATATGATAAAATTAATGTTTCAATCATTTATTAACAGAAATAATAAGAACTTTTTTCAAAAACATAATTCATATTGGCAATGAAAAAATGGCGAACCATTATAATGAGTGATTTACATCTTGGTGCAAGACAATCACAAACAGAAAAGATATTACAGTTTTTAAAAGAAAACAAATCCGAAATATTAATTTTAAATGGCGATATCATTGATGGTTGGGCATTAAAATCAAAAGGAAGGTGGAACAACGATTGCTCCAAAATATTTAGAAAGTTTATGAAGAGAAGTGAGAAAGGAACAAAAGTAATATACATTAGGGGAAATCACGATGATTTTTTAAAACCATTTATTCCATTTACTATGAACAATATTCAAATTGTTAGAAAGTATGTACACACAGGAGTAGATGGTAGAACTTACTATTGTTTTCATGGAGATGTTTTAGATTTTGTAATTATGAAAATGAGATGGTTAGCAGTTCTTGGCGGTTGGTCATATGATTTTATTATTAAACTAAACACAGTATACAACTATATAAGAAATAAATTTAATTTACCTTATCATTCGTTAGCTAACACAATTAAACAATCTGTCAAAGGAGTAATTAACTTTGTATCAGATTTTGAAGATAATGCTAAGAATTTAACCAAACAAAAAGGTTATGATGTTGCTGTTTGTGGTCACATACATTATCCAAAATTAGAACAAGATTATATGAATTCAGGAGACTTTTGTGAGAATAGCACCTGTTTGGTCGAAGATTATGACGGCAAATGGCAAATAATTAATTTAATGAACCCTGAATAACATCAGGGTTTTTTGTTTGACAGTATCAAAAATTTTAAGTAAAATTAAATATGAATTTAATCCAATATATTAAAAACAAACTTAAAAGAAAAAAAATGAAAATTGAAGTAGGAAAAACATACAAAGTAGTAACAACACCAAATGGTAAACAATCATCAGGTGGTCTTGGAGTATCACAAGGTCAGTGTTTAGATGTTGTGGTAAAAGTTACAAAAGAACATAAAGGTTGTGGTGGAGGTCAGACACAATACACTTGTTCAGTAATAACATACAATGGACAGTCATATCAGGCCCAATATAATTACTACGAATATGAATTGAAACCAAACGTAATCAACCTCGAAACAATCGAAGAGGACATAAAGGGAGCGAAAGATAAAATGGTGGAATTAGAGACAGAGATTAAAGACCTTGAAGAAAAGAAACAATTTCTAATCACACAAAAAATCGAAGAATTCTCCGATGAAGATTTCAAAGCATATCAAGTTCTCAAAGTAATGGGAATAGATGACATCAACAAGGCCAAACAAATCACCAAGATTTTAGGTCGATAAAAATAAACCCTCATAGAAATATGGGGGTTTTTTATGCAAGACGGTCCAGATATATATTTGTCTAATTCCACAGAAATGATTATATTTGTGATATGACACCATTGTTCTATAAGGGAGAAGTTGTTAAATATAATAGTGATTCGATAGAGATTGTTTGTGTGGTCTTGGAAGCATATCATTATGGTAGAGATGTGTATAATCTTGGATATAGAGAAAGGTATATAATACAATCGATGGAACCTGAGGTTTATAGTTTTGACCATGAACTAGAAGAGGATGGAATAGTTTATCACAATGTAAATAAGTGTGCTGGAGAATACCTTAAAAAGATAGACACAAAAAATCCTTTATATAGTTTTGATATAGAAAGTATGTTTGAAGAATTCTATAAAAATCAAACCCCAATTTCCAATTTTAATTCTAATGAATATAGGTGAGGTCTATAGACGTGATGGTTACGGCATAACAATTACCAATATAATAATTAGTGCTGGTTATCACTATGATGATATAAGATACGACGTAGAAGTTTATCATACACCTGAAAATACTAGAAAAAGATATTGTGGTATTAGTGAAGGGTCAATAAGTGAAATTATAGATACACATCATTTAAGACTAGTGGGTGATATAATACCAATTAAGAAAATTAAGAAATTAGAAATAAGATAAGAAATGAATAATTTTTCAGATAAAATAGAAGTCGTAAGAAAAACAATGTTCGAGATGTTTCCAAACTGCCATCATACTATTATAATAAACTTATGGGATGATGGTGACTATACAGTCACAGCTCAACACGGTGATAATGAAAAGATTCATAGGTTCTGTTATTATACTCAAGACCCTGTTGTTAGATATACATCAGAACCTTTCTTAACAAAGGCAATAAAGATGGATAAATACGGAAACACCTACTATGTACCAGACGAACTCATACCAATACTCAATGGTGATACAAAAGATAATTTAAATATACAATAAGATATGAAAGTAATACAAATATGGAAACCACTACAAGATAGTAATACTAAGATTGAAGACCAGGAGTTAGTAAGTTTTGAAACAAAGACTGAAGATGATTTTAAAAACCCAGGTAAAATAGTAACTGCAGTACATAAGAAAGTTCCTTACTGGTGTGTTAGGTCAGAAATGATAAAACCAAATGAAACCTATCATCAATGGTTAGTAAGAACAAAGGAAAAGATTAGCACAGGAACCTACAAGGAAAAAGGTGTAGAAGGGATTTATCTATATGATGTAACACCGATCGGTGGTATCGTAGGGAAAGATATGAAACCAACAGGTGAAGTTGGTTTGATGGTAAGATATGATTACATTTACAAAAACAACTTACAATAAGAAATGGAATTCAAATTAAAGAGACATAACTTTATTCCCAGAAGAAAGAAAACCAGAGAAGAGGAAGAATGGTTAGAAAAGGTAATGCGACAACAAGAAAGAAAAAGATTAAGAAGATTACAACATGGAACTCCAAGACCATTGTTTAGAATAAGAACATTATCAGAAGGAAATGGATAAGGAGAAGGAATACAGGAAATTCTTACTAAATAAATACGATATAACATTGGAATCAAAGTTCATGGGAATAAATCAATTAGAGACACTAATCTCACTCAGAGACTATCTAAGATATTTTGAAATAGGTGATGTGAAATATGAACATATATGGCCAATAACATATCAGGAATTTATAGAATGGGAAATCTGCTGTATACCAAGAATGTTAAGAAAAGTAAAACTACAATAAGAAATGGAAGGAAGATATAGAGAGGGGTTTCGTAAATATAGACAATGGGTAGAAAGTATGAACGGATGGGAAACGGTCTTTTGTGGTTATGGATGGGAAACATTTGTTTATTACTGTGAAATGGATGGCCGTTTTTATGACAGATGGATTAAGGAAGATATTAAACCAATACAATATATAGAAAAATTTAAATTACAATAAGAAATGAAGATAATAAGAGAACCAAGATATAGAGAAGATTTCACACATGTAGTGGAATATGATGGGGTAGAATATGTGAGAGATGAGTGTATAATGAATAAAGATTTCCATATAATCAAATGGTACCTATTAGGTGATGAAGAAGAAGAACTCGTGGCTTATTACTCAAATGGACAATGGGGTAAAGATGGGTTCTTAGGTGATAATAACCCAATACCTGAAATAGAACAAATATTCCTGGACAAATATTTGATTACAACACAAAGAAAGAACTATCATTATGAATAAGAAATGGGAACAGCAATATTATTAACACAGGAAGAAATGATGGACTTACTACTAAGTATTAATCCATTAGAATTACAATAGGAACGGTCGGAAAGAAAGGGGTCGGGGATTGTGGACGGGATCCGTTGATCGGAAATATTATCCACATAATGGATAATAAGAGATAAATTCATTATATTTGTAGAACCAAAGGAAGTTTCTATAAGAAATGGGTTAAAGAAGTTATGGAACCATTACCATACATAAAGAGATTAAGAATAAGATAAGAAATGGAAGATAATTTACAAGAGGCACTAAAACGTGGTAAAGGTATTGTATTAATTTGTGTACAAACAGAATGTCCACACTGTAAGAAAGATTTCCTAACTGATATAGGACATCATTGTGGATATGATGCAGTAGTAGATTATTCAATAAAGACAGACTGTTATGAGTGTTGTCAACCAGTAGAAAGGGTAATACAAAATGAAGAGATAAAAGATATCAAATTCATGACAGTGGAAGAATACGTAGATATGACATCAAATAAGTTTTTAGAAAATTACAATAGGAAATGATTAAAAAGAATCTGAAGAAACATAGTATAAGAAAAATTTATTCTGTTACATGTGAAGATATAACACATAGAGAATCTTTGGATTGGATTAAGACCATGATAGTAAGAGGATATAATGTAATAGATTTTAGAATAGAAACTTATACAGGAGAATGTCCAGCACTCTATAATGAGAAAGTAAGATGTGTAGTAGAATACAATTAGAAATGGAATTCAAATTAAAGAGACATAGTTTTAGTAAGAAAGAACAAAGGTCTAAAATATATGAACATGTAACTATGGAGTTTATAAATACAATACTAAATTATATAGAGAGAGAACAAGGATGGAGTCTGGTTGGTAAGATGATATTGGAAAGGGGATTTAATGTTAGTACATTGGAGAAATACTACTGGTGTAGAATAGATTATAGAATAGGAAATGAGGAATAAATTCCCTATCTTTGTATTATGATAGAAATGATAATAATAGGTTCAATAGTTCTCAACGTAATACAATTCTTAGTAATGAAATCTCTATCAGCAGAGAGTAAACCAATCGGTAAGAATAAGATTATCTATAAGGATAAAATTGTCTACAAAGATAAGATAGTAAATAAGGAAATCCCTGTAGAGAAAATTGTCTATAAGGAAAAGATAGTCTATGTAGACAGACCAGTAAAGACAATAGAACATTCATTCATTGAGAAACCTGAAGTAAAGGTAAGTAATCAAAAGTTGGAATTAATGAAAGAGATTGAATTACTTAAGAATAAAAAGAACAGAACCAAAAAGGACAATGAGAACTTATATACATTGGAGATGGTAACAAAGAACATGAAGTAATGGAAAGAGTAATTTGTAAGAAGATTCCTAAGATTGATTATACAAAGAATTTCCGTATAGGAAAAGTCTATGAGGTATATAGATATATTGCCTGGGAACGAGAGTGTGTTGATATATTGGAAAGGGGGAACAGAATACTCTGGATATGGAAGGAAAATATGGAAGAATGTTTTGAACCGACATTACTACGTACCATAAACCCTACTCTATTACGATCTTAATTCAGTAAATGTGTGGAAGATGTAGATCCATACAATAGGCAACGCCCGCTGCCAATTAGTATAAATTTCTCGATCTTGGAATACTCGGTGGTAAATAATGGGGAAAAGTGGTGGATTGTGTATATGAAGAGATTGCCACGTATAGAAAAGACAATAGGAAATGGTTGATTATGTAAGGAAACCGTAAAGGGAACTGACCCTCTTGCGAGTTATGACTCAAATTTTACGGCAGCGAATGGGGAATTCCCTGGAGAGAAGGGACAGAGAGTGGGAAAATAGGGTGTACCGTAACCCATGTTTAACTCATCTTAGCGACTCTGCGTAATAGCCATACTAATAGGGTGATACAAACGCCCACCATTACTAATACTCCTGTTTCTAAACTTAATATTTCCATACTACAAATATAAGAATTTTATTTTATACTATCAACTATTTTTATGGGTTAATTTTTTATAACAAGTGTACGTTTTCTAGTTGGTAGGAAAGTATTAAAACCAGCCAAGTCAATGAAACTACAACACCTAAATACGCTGACATACTTCTTCTTCACTTTTTTATATGTAGGCATTGATACACCTTGTTATTTTTTTTATTTGTTATGTCTATTGCGTTAATCTAGTAGTTATACACAATATTAATTTATGATTTCCGTTGTTTTGTTTATTCCGTTAATACACGTACCAACAGAACCACCTTGTGTGTCGCCTTGTCTAATAGGTCTATTAACAAAATGTGTGGTGTATTTAACACCGTTTTTTATTTCTGTTTTTGTTTCTGTGATAAATTCTTTTACTGATTCCATTTGTTTATATTTTATAAATTAATACTGTGTATAACAAAGTGTAAAAAACATTAAAACGATTGTTTATCATCGACTCTAAATGTCATTCCCATATAATACAAAGATACGGATAATATAATTAAAAAACAAATAATATTTTCCGCAATAGGAAAATATAAGGCACACTTGGCGCTGTCTCCAATCGACTCTGGTACTCTCACGCTGATGGCCATCAACAATACAAATGTACATAATACTTTTGACACTACCAAATAAAATGGTTATCTTTATCGTATGATTATAAAAGATGTTATGGGGTTTTGTTTTGGTATAGGATTGGCTGTCACATCAATCACCATACTAGTTAACGAGATTAAGAAGAGCAGGAAGAAGAATGTATCAAATAGGAGATAGGTTTAATAACATGAGACATGATAGCTACATGACCGTCATAGACAAAGTGGCTGATAGAGTCTATAGACTAGGTGATGTACCATTCATTAGACACAAGTACTTCCTTAAGGGTAAGACATCAGGTAAGACCATCTGGGTTTATGATGATGACATAGAGGGTTGGCTAGAGAGAGGTGTACTATCTATACGGGAAGAAAGTATAGAACCAATCAAACACTTAAGACCATTAACATTCTCAACGACTATGTAATCTCCAACGACTAAGATAGACATAACAACATAGCAAATAGATTTGTCTATATCAAATGAATTGTTTATCTTTGTATTAAAGATAATAATATGGAAGCGAATGTTATAGTAGGAATCTCAGTAGGTACAATCCTAATCGTATCAGCTGTCATCGTGAAGGTGATGGACAACAGAGAGAGGAAGAGGAAAGAGTTTATGGAGAGGATGAAGCAGTACAATAAGCCGAAGTTCACTGGGACATCGGCCAAACCAATTAATAGTAGACTATTGAGGCGAACGTAAGAAATATACAGACAAGATGTCAGGCTGGCAGGGTCCCCATACCATGGCCCCCTCCCCCCTGCGCATATCCCCCCTCCCCCTGGCCGGGACGTGGGGAGCCCCCAATAGGGGGGTTCGGATACGTTTTCAGATCAAAAGTGTAAAAAAATTTTGGGGTAAAAATTTCTGAAAATAGCGTTCTACTCTATATAGGGTCAAAAACCCAAAAAAAATTTCGGGAAAATTTTTCCCAAAAAAGTGGTCTCAATAAAATAATTTTCGTATCTTTGTATATAAGGTTTATGGTTCAGAATGTAAGGGACTAAAAAACATTCGAGTTATCCAATTCCACCTATAAGGAATTTAAAACTAAGTATAGTCTTTTCTATATGCAAGAACGTGAGATAGAGTTTCAAGAGGTCTTAAATAAGTTAGGTGCTGGGTTAACCAAGGTTCCCTATCAGAATGGTGATTTATCGGATGTCGGTAATGAGGTCGGATTTATTTTAGGTTCCATACTCCCCAAAATGAATGAGGAAGAAATTAGGGATTTCATTATGGGATTTCGTCATGGGGTTTCATTAACTAACGGTACACATTAAGATATGGAGATAGGTAAACGATATAAGTTCAGGGAGAGGGTGGAAAACCCTAACCATAAGATAGGTCTTCTTGCCAATAAGGAATTTTACCTTACGGGTATTGGTCGTATCAATGTACATTATCAAGTTATAGGTACTTCACGTATTCGTACCCTACCCAAGGGGTTTTGGGATATCTATGTTCAAGGTGAAGCACCTGATATTATTCAGGGTGATTCCAAATTGGTTTTTAAATTTATATAATATGAAAAAAATAGTAATATCAATTGGACTTATTATGTCCATCGTCTCTTGTTCAGTATACAAGGGAAAATTAACTTGTGAAGAATACCATAAATGGTCTACCAAGAACGACACCATTTACTATAGTAATAAATCTGTTGCTGTCTATGACCACTCCGAGTTTGAGTTAAATCCTTCTCATGGTAAACATGCCAAACCCATTCAAGAGTTATCGATTACCCAACTTAGTTTTGAGGTTCAAACGGATAATCTTATTAAGTATGTTCATACCATTCATCCCAAGCAGAAGGTTGAGATTGTTGTACCTAGACATTAATTCATTATGTTAACCTATATTTTCATATTCATCTCACAGGTCTTATTTAATATTTTTAAAACTTATGAGATTAAATATACTTACGAGAATAAAATTATCCCATTACTTTTAAATACAGTTTTTATTAATTTGGTTAGTATATCCACAACCTATTTTTCTATAGAGGGTCTCTTAAATGGTAACTATACTGTTATTATTGTTTATATATGTGGAAGTGTAATAGGTAAATGGATTGCTATGACTAAAATCCCTAATTATCGATTTAAAATATTTAACTTTTTAAAAAAACAATAAATGAATATTCTTATTGGTAAGACATATCGATTTAAAAGTGGGCCTTCATCTTTGAAGGAAGAATTAAAGGGAAAGATTTTTAAAATCCTTACAAGAAGTACGATGGAAGTTTATAATCAGGATGGTTCTCTCGTCCTTAATGGTGATGGACAACCTTTCTTTATGTATCATAATGGTCGTTCTGTGCTTAAACATATTGATTTCTCTTATGTTGGTATTGAACCTATTACACATCTAAAGAAATTTTCCTTATCCTAATTAGTGTGTTCACTACGAATACAATGATGTGGATTGATTTTCGCATAGCCGGATCCCGTACCGTTTTCCCCCGACCCCCTTTTTCCTGAATTTCTGATATTTATTGTTAATGAAATACACCATTGATGATATCCCCTATTTGATCGGTTTACACTTTCGTCTTAAGAGAGATGGTGAACGTAAATGGGATTATCTTATTCACTCATATTATGATGGTCATGTCTTTATTGACTGGCCACATCGTTATAAAGGTGAAGATATGGCTGACTATGATGTGGAAACTTTTCTTAATTATATAAATGATACTTGGATTATAACTGATTTGCCTACTGTTGATATTTCTTCCGTTATAAAAGAAACAATTAATGAATCTAATGACGCAGTAAAAGAAAGGGGTATAATTTTAAAATTCGATCCCCGTCCCACTTCTGAACAGGAAGAAATGATTTACGATAGGTTGACAGAAATGTTTCCTGGTATTAAATGGAGTAGTGGTAATAAACTCAACAGTAGAAGTTATTCCTCTATTAAATTAAATACTATTTTTATTGATTCTAGGAAAAGTGTAACTTGGGGTACTGGTAATGATGCTGAACATGAAATGAAAGACACACCAAATTATTGGGAACTTTATGATGGTTGGGATTATGTTAACGGTACAACCACTTCTGAAATTTTTGATACCCTGTATAAACAATTATATGAATCTGAAAATGATTACAGTTTCTTAAGAACTCAAGATATTCTTGGGTTACAGTTTTATCACCCTACAGAATATGAGGAGACTGGAATTTTTTATACTATAGTTGATGATGACGGTGAAGAACTTAAGATTAAATGGGAGGGTGCTAAGGGTTCTTTAGAATGGGATGATTTCATTGGTGATTTAAATAGGGGATTTTATTTTATTAAAGATGATAATATTAAAACAACTATTGATAATTTTAATAGATTATTTGAATCTGAAGGTGTAAGAACAATTCATGTTGGTGACAATGTTTATGTCCCATCATGGGAACAAATTGGAACAATTTTAGATATTAGTGGTAGAAGTGGTATATATAAAAAGATTACCGAAATAAAACCTGGTGAATGTACCTTTGGTGTAGTATTTCATATTAGATTAAATGAAACTGGTAGGTGGGTTTATTTAAGTAGAGGTCAATTTGAGTTTTCTAAGATGAGTTCGGATGATGCCTTTAGTAAACTATATGAATCTGAAGAAGATTTTGAATGGGCTAAACAATTGATTAACACACCAATCACTTTAGGTTATTTATGGGAAAAAGATGCATTAGTAAAAGGTGATGAGATTGCCTTATACGGTGAAGTTAGGGATAGTAAAAAATTATTGTTTAATTTAACTGGTGAGGAATTTAAAGTTGACCGAGTTACCTATAAAAGAGATGTCTATAGTGGGAATGGTACGGGTGAGATTGACAATATAATATTAGAATGGTTAGCTTCATTATCAGATAGACCTAATAATTGGAGAACCGCATCAACTGGTAATTATTTCGAAGTAAGTTCCTCTACAATTGGAACTGATGGTATATTAAGAGTTAAATATATAACCCCACCCCAAGAAAATCTTAAAGAATCTGAAGAAGACGAGTTTGAATGGGCTAGAGACATTACCCCACCATCTAACGTAGATCAAAATTTATGGGTTGTATTAAGAAGAGGACATTACTATCCAGAAAACATCACGTTATGGGATTATTTCAATATCCCTGGGGTTAGGGAATGTATAATTGGTCAAGATCGTAGTGGAGAACCCCAAGGTGATCGAAAATGTATTGATGAACTATATAAAAAGGGTATATTAGTTATCCCAGATGATGGTGATGAATGTTATCATGATACTAAGTTATGGACAGAAGATATCTACTTCGCCGATAGTTTACCTGTTCACCATATGATTCGTGTTAAAGACGGTGGTCATTTTGTTATGACAAATCAAGGTGTTAAACCTATCAAGTAATTCCTAATTTTTATTTATCTATTTCTTCTAATTTGTTTATCTTTGTATATATGAATGATGAATTGATTATGGTGCCCATACCCAAACATTTATTAACCAAGGGGTTAACTTTGGGTGGGTTTTTACAGAAGGTTAGAAATGGCATTCGCCTTAATGAATATCGTTTGGTTACCGAACAAGATTTCAAATATATCCTAAAATGGGTTTTGAGTGGATACCAGTTGAACCTTATGTTATTGTTAATGAACAAGGTGAGATTGATGATTTATATGCTTTCTTAGTTAATGGTCGTTGGTCTATTGGACGTTTTGACGATTTATTAGGTGTCGGAATTAAACGTGTTGAGTTGGTTAAACACAGACCCGAAGAAATTGATGTTGATTTAATTAAACATATTCTCAATATAAAATAATGGAGATAGGTAAAACATATCGTTTAAATGATCACGGATCTATTTCATCTAGATTTCACGGTAATACAATTTTAGTAACTAGAATAGAAGAAAGAGGTGTTGGTAACCGTGTTTGGTTTACATTTCCTGAAAACCCAATGGTTCCTCAAAAATGTTTTAGAGTTGAGAGGTGGAACGACTATGTCATCGGTGCTGTTAGCCCTACTAAATGGGCTGGTAATATTTTAAAATTCAAATTTGTATAGTTATGAGATTACGTGTTGGCGATATAATATTTTGGTCTGGTGGTACCTATGAAATCACTGATGAATCTTATGTTGAAGGTGAAGGTAACCTTACGTATAATAAAGTTAATATGATTACACCACCACAAACTTCTGACGGTTCATCATTACATAGTATCAATCTAAATTATAACCATATTGAATGTGGTTCTTTCTACGTAATATCTAGTAAACCCCAAATCGAACCTAGATGTTCTTTTTCCAAAAGGTTTCAAATGACCTAACACCCCTTTCCGTTTTCCTGAATATTTATTGTTAATGATATCTGCCTTTTTCGATAGAGATACAATATTAACTTTCAACCCACCACTATCTGGTAATGAGGGTATTAAAATTATTGATTTATTGTTTGATAGTAATGAACGTAAAAACTATAAAAGTTATGATTACATAAGAGACATCATGGTTAATACTGAAGATAGTATTGGATATATTAGAATATACGATAACTATATAACCCAGTTCACACTATACGATTATCGTGAGGGTACAGATAATGATAACTTAAATGATAGGCTTGAATGGTTTGAAGGTAACGGATATAGAATGCTTGATGGTTATAGTGTCATCCCAGATGTTAATCAAGCTTTTGATAAACTATACGAATCTGAAGATGATTTTGAATGGGCAAAAGATGTTATTAATGGGTATGACGGTTTAAAAGGTAAGCCTTGGCATATTGATTTTGATACCGATGAAGACTTCATTGAAATACAAAAATGGTTATTCAAACAAGGATTTAGATGGGGTGAACAAGGTACGAAGATTGAAAAAACTAAAGGGATAAGGTCTATACAATCTATCTGGCCTGAAAATATTGAAGATCAAACACTAACACGTTCAGCTAGTTGGCCTTATCATGATTCTTTAGGTGTATCAGTAAGTAATAAGCTAGGTAAACCAATACATATTATATGGTCAGATTTTATAGGCCGAAAAAATATTAATGAAAATAAAATGGAAGATCCAAAAAGTTTATTAGGACTAGAATTTACACTTGCTGATGAAGATTCTGTGGGTAGTTTTATTGTTTACACAATAGATTCAATAAAAGAAGATTTTAAAGGAAGACCGATTATTGGTGTATCGTGGATTCATAACGGTAAAAACCAAAGTACCACTTACAATTTACAATCAGTATTAAATCACCTAGAAAGGGGTGTCTGGAAACTCTATACTGGTGATGTTTGGAACAAGTTAGACGATTAAGAATTTTTCTTAAAGTTATATTTTAATAACCTAAAATTCATTAACTCTGGTATTGTCCGTTTTCCATCCCACTTACCAACAATGTTTTTTTCACGAACAAACCAATATTTTTTTTCATCTTCTAGTTTAGATATATTATCTTCCCCTATTAAACCTATTAATTCATCCATTACCATTAAATGGTAATCCCAACCTTCACGGTATTCAACTAAATAATACGGTTCACCATATTCTTCCCATTTAAGTATTCCATCTGGAATTGCTACCACCACTTTCCCATTGACGGATTCATCAATTGGTGATAAAACTTTAAATGAAACTTCCTCCCCTTCTTTATATCTCATTTGTAAATCATTTTGTGTGTATCATACCCATATTTTTCTAAATTTTCTTTACGAAACTTAGTATACCAATCTGACAAATGAACGTTCCATTTAGTATAGAGACTTTTTAAAATAATGGAATCGTCGGACATATCTTGGGGTTCTAAATTAAATTCAGCTATAAAAGTAATCTTATCTTCTGGATTAAGTTCACCGTCTGATTCAATAATTTTAATTCTCTTCAAATCAACATACTTAAACTCACTACCATTATGAACACTTATGATACAGCCATTAGCAATCTCAAGTCCAGTTTCAGTTATAAAAACAACTCTAGCTCTTAATTTAACTTTTTGACCTTTAGCTATTTTATGTTGACTTTCTTTTACTTTAACAATATCACCCACATTAATCATATATTAATCTTAGGTATTATTATTTACTATATCAATATTATATATTTATTATTGATATGAGTAATTATTCCATAAAATCATTATACGATGTTGTTAGATTTAATATCCTATTGAAGGATAAAGATTTAGTACGCTTCACTCGTACTATGCATAGTCTTATTCGTGAAGACTTTGAGAAAATTAAATTAAGAACCCACTTAAGCTTTTATGATATCACAAAGGTATATGAAAACTATACAATTGTTTATATGATAATTAGTGGATTATTAAATAAGGCTAAAATTTCTAAATTAGATGAAAACAGCCTTCGTGAAATCACCGATTTATATCTCACAGATGAATTAAGTAAAACCACACCAACACCACCAACACCTTCATCATATAATGATGAAGATTGAAGATTTCGATATATTTATATACAATGGAAAGTCAAAATATAAAATACATCATTCTTGAGCAACTATTAACTGAAAATAGGGTTGATGATGCTAAGGCACGTTACAAATGTATACCACCAATGCTTATTGATTATATGGCATCTAAGGATCCGTCTGGAAATAACAAATATCTAATGTGGATGACTAAGATGTTATGGGAGGGTGAAGATATTGAAGGTTATGATGGTTTTAAACAAGAATTCGGAGGGGAAAAACCAGGTTGTTTAAGTGATTTTAACAATCCAATTTGGTCTGACGTGGATAGGTTTAATAGAAACGGTGGTTTTTGGGTTAAAACTTTTATAGAACCTTTAATAGGAATCACAAAAGATTTCCATCAATATGGTAGAGGTTTACAAAATAAGGATATAAATTCTTACACGTATGATTCACTTAAAAACGCATTAGGTCCTATTATAATTAAAGCTTCTGAAAAGGGGTTGGCTAAAGATGTTGAGAAAATATACGAGGATGAAGACTGGTTATTTATTTCACCAAAAACACATCAAGCATCTTGCGTCTACGGTTCTAACACTAGATGGTGTGTAACCATGAGAAATGACCCACAATATTATCAAAGATATACAAAAGATAATCATTATCTAATTTTCGTAATTAAGAAAAAAGTAAATCAAAAATGGGCAATCAATACTGATATTAAATTAGATACACCATCAGAAGATATTAAAATAGAGTTGCCTTGGCATAAAGAAATCGACACAAGAGTAAATCCCACAGAAACTGATAATGGTTTAAAACCTAGAGAAAGGTTTCGTGGTGCTGCACAACAAAAAAGAGCAATACAAAATATTAAAAGACAATACGAGTCAACTAAAACTACATATTGGGAGGCTGATGATGATGAAATAGATTGGAATGAATTTATCGAACAGTCTCAGTTACCAGAAAAGTTACAAGGATTATTGAAAGCAATACAAAGAAAAGTTGAAATTTCCGTTGCTAGAAAAAAGAAGGGTGAGATACCTTATGAGGTTAACCCAAACCCTGTCAGATTAAAAAAAGGTGATAAAGTAAAACTTTTGGTTAGTGGATATGGTTATTATAGAGGTGATGAAGGTTTCGTTGTTGAAACTTACAGTGGTGCACCAGGTAGGCAGAAAGATGTGGGTGTCACTAATGCTGGAACTTATTTAGTACACGTCCCTGGTAGAAAATCAACCCAAGGTTATAATCGATGGATAGGTACTGGTGAAAATAGGGTGATAACTGGTGTTGTATTGATAAATGGGGCTTATTTACAAAAAATAGTACAACCCAAAGGAAGAAAACCAAAGACAACGTAATGAAAAAAATTATATTAACAGAGACACAATTAAGTAAAGTTAAAAAACATTTATTAGAAGTTAAACTTCGTTCATATGTTTTTGATTGGGATGATAATATTCTTAGAATGCCAACAAAAATTAAGATGGACAAAAACCAAAACGGTAAGTGGGTTCCAGTAGATGTTTCTACTGAAGAGTTTGCTAAGGTTAGAAGTAATCCAGAATATAGAGTGAGAAATGGTAATCCAGAAGAGGCGTTCTCTGATTTTAGAGATTATAAGGCTTTTTTAAGAGATACTGAAACAGCGATTCATCATGAAAAATTTGCACCAAGTTACAAGAAATTTATTGAGGCTTTAACACACGGTAACTCTTTCGCTATTAATACAGCAAGAGGTCATGAACCTAAAGCTTTAAAAGACGGTGTTAAACTTTTTATTAAAATGGTTTTAACTCCTGAAGAGAAAAAGATGATGATTAAAAATCTTCAAAAAGAATTACCGGCTAATTTAACTAAAGGTCTTAATGGTGAACAACTAATTGAACTCTATTTAGATGAGAGGGGTGAGTACTACCCAGTTTCTTCACCAGAATTTGGTGAGAGATTTGGTCTCGATGTTAAAGGGGGTTCTTCGAACCCTGAACACGCTAAACAAGTTGCTATCGAACATTTTGTTAAAAAATTAATTGATGGTGTAAAATCACATATGGTGGGTGGTAAATATAGAAAGATTTCCCTTGGGTTTTCTGATGATGATATTAAAAACGTTAAAGCTGTTGAAAGTTTTATTGAACATCAATTAAAGAAGTTACACCCTGAAGTTCATTTTGTTGTTTATGATACATCTGAAGGTGGTAAGAAAAAGCTTGTAATCGAAAAAGATTAATGGAAGTTTCCTTAAAAATATTATTCGAATCCTTATTAAACGAAGGACGTACTAAATCTATTATAGATAAATGGTCTAACTATGTTGTACCAGGTCACGAAGATAGGGGTCCATTAAAAAATGAAGATGATTGGTCACATGTTATTAAAACAGTACAAGAAAAAGACCCATCTGGTACTGGAAAATATCTTGATTATATTTTAAGTCAAATAGTTTCATCTTGGACTGATGACTTAAACGGTGGATATGACGATATATCGAGTATTGACAGCCCAACTACTTTTATTTTAAACTTAGTAGATTCTTTCCATAAATTTTCAGAAAGAAACCTTATTCAAAATAAAGACATTTACAGTCCTGAATATAAAGATATTACGGTTTTAAGGAGTGCTATTAATCAAGCCACAAATAAACATATAGAAATTACTAAAGAAAAAGAGTTAAAAGGATCTGCTGACAAAATCTATCAAGACAGTAGATGGGTTGTTATGGTACCTAAAACTCATGAAGCATCTTGTCATTATGGAGCTGGTACCAAATGGTGTACAACAGCAAAAGGTCAACCAAGTTATTTCAAACAATATACATCTATTAACGGTGGAAATGGTGTTCTTTTTTATATTTTAGATAAAACAAGAAAAGAAGGTACACTTTATAAATTAGCTATTCACAAAACATTTAATCCTGGTAGGGAAGTAGGTGAGAATACCGTAGGAACTGGTACTGAAATGCCAACGTTTAGATACTATTACACACCACTTCTTCCAGCAGGTGGTCCTGGTACGGGTTATGATGAACAAGATAGTCAAGTTAATTTAAATTATATCATGCCACTTCTCCCAAAGGAGTTAGGTGAGGCCATAGACAATTACTATAAAATGGTGTTAGATAAACTTAACAACAAAAGGAAATCTGAGGCTATAGAAAAAATATTGGGTGAAAAGAATAATCAAAAAACATCAGAAGAAAGATTTAGAGAGTTACAAAAAGTTTTTGTTCCATATATTATTGAAGAATATGGTTTTTATGATTTATTTGATGAAATCCTAGGTGATACAAGTATTTATAATACACAATTTAGAAATGTTTATGGTAGATGGTCATATATGACATATCAAGAAGGTAGATTCCAAATCTATCCAGATACCTCATATCAGGGTGGTGTCGTGGAAGAAGAACCCATCGAAGATCATGGTTATTTTATTGAAGGTAAAATATTCCCCGATGAGAATACATTTTTTAGTTGTCGTTTATATAAAACTAAAGAGGGTGGTGGAACTGGGGTAGTAGAAGATGCGGATCCAGTTTCAGATTTAAAAGAAATGAGTATAATTTACCTTTACTCAAGATACCCAATAAATAGGTTCTTTACTAAATTTTCAAATTTAATTAATACCGAATCACGTGTCGGTATTAATAGATTATTTGAAGTTATAAATTGGGATGCTAAAGCAATGATTTCACGTATAACTAACATAACTGATGGTGATGATACATCGGTGTTAATGGAATTTCTTTTAGACAGATTTACGGAGACTTTTGAAAAGACCGCTTTTGATGTGTTATTTAAGAATCATGTACCAACAAAAGATGGTTCTATTCTTTGGAGACCAGTAAGTTCACATTCATCCTATAAGTTTGAATATCCGGCCTCTGAAACTAGTTTAACAAAAAGATTTTTAGATTATTTAATTGCTAACCCAACAGGTAAAACACCTGAAGAATTCTATCAAGAAGTACTGGGTGGATCACGTCGACCAGCACATAATAGTACATTCTTTAGTTCTATCAAAGATGCGGGTCTTGTAAGGTCAGAAAGACGTGGTAGAAAGTTTGTATACTTCATTGGACCAAGTTATGAGGCCTGGACTCAAGGAAGACTTAAGAGGGTTTAAACGAATTTAAAAGGTTTAATAGTATTTCCAATGTTACCATTTATAATAACATCTTTAATTGCTTGAGTATATCCATGATTTAAAGATTCTACAAAACCTTCAACGGTTTTAATATCCTGACCTGACGCACTAAAATCTTGAAATCTTTCACCTTTAAATGAGAGGAAACCACTAATGTGTCCCCTATTATTATCTTCAATAACAATTTCATAGGGTTGAATTTTCCACAACCCATCGTCGTTTTGATGAAGGGAGCCACTGCCGACAACCTTGTCTAAAAATTCTTTGAGTTCCATTAGATGATGGTACCTTTTTTGGCCTTAGTATCTTCTAACCAAATCCAAACTTTAGAAATCATATTTGAATGGTTGTAAGCTCTAAGGGTAAATACCCAGGTAATAAAAGTGGTTACAAATGCCACGATTTGAATTGTGTTTTGTTCAGGACTTACAAACATACTTGATACAATCACATATGGTAATCCAATTAAAACTAAAAATTTGAAAAAAGTAGAGACTTTCTTTAAGATTAAGGTCTTCTTTAAACTTTTAACGATGTCGTTATAGGGGTTGAAATCTTGATTCATATCTTTCTTATTTATAGTACAAATATATAGATAAATATTTGATGGGCAAAATTAAATCCTTTTATTTAATTTTTATGATTGTAACAACAATTTGGGCAATGACAAACGCTACCATACCCCATTTTATAAACTTAAAAATTCTATCTACCTTTCTAAGTCTCCTTTCGTGGTCTCTTTGTAGATTATCAAATCTTGTACTAAAATCATCTAACACTCGTCTTTCGTAATCCATAAATTCATGTCTACGTCTATGACGCTCAAGTCTGAGTTGTTCTATGTGATCTTCCATATTTAAAGGAGGTTCAACCCAATCTATTTTCTTAATTTGTACTTCTTTTAAAGTTCTAATATGTTTTTTCTTAATAATATCCATTAGTATAAATTTTCACTAAACAAACCAATTTTTTCGTTTACACCTTCACCATCTAATAATTGGTTAGCATTTCTCGCTATTTCAAGAGCCTCTAATCTATCAACATATCTATCCAGGTTAGTTAAAAACCCTTGTTCTTCAGTTCTCATTAACTCCAAACCTTTTTCATCATAAGGAAATCCTACTATCTGTGCAAAGGTTTGAATACAGTTATGATGTCTACGACCGCAAACCACAAAACCTGTTTCAATATTTCTAGGACTAAATGTGTGTTTCTTACCATCATTGTAGTAGTTGGCCGCACATAAAATATATTCTTTATTTTCCATCTTTTATAAAATCAAATTTTTTTAATACCTCAAATTGTTCTTCACTAATTTCTTTGAAACTATCACCAGCAGGGACAGATATACTGTCACCAATTCTGTAGATATTACGGTAATGGCTAGAAATAACTTTACCTCTAATCTTACCAAAAAGTTTACGACCTTTTATTAGGTACGTACCGTTAAAATACAACTTCTTTTTCATTATTTATTTTCTAATTTTTTTAATATTAAATCTAGTGCCTCTTCATCTCCCTGACGGATTTCTTTTTCCATCTTATTTCTTCTACGTGTTAATATACGTTTAAACCTTTCTAATACATAACTACCATAACCCTCATTGAACCAAATATCATAATGATATCTAACTTCTTTACCGTTAATATCTTCATTACCAATTATGTTGAAGATATATCCGTTTGAGTTTTTAGAAATTGTAACAAAAACTGATGGTTCGTTATTTTCATTAAATTTTTTAATGTAATATTTTTCACCAACCTTTTCATCGACTCTAGGGTTAATTAACATTTCAGTGTCACCATCACGCATTAGAGTTAAAGTTATCTTCATCGTTCTATCTTGAACCCTACTAAGTTCAGATAAATTAACTTTTGACCATTTGGCTCTAACAGAAAGTCTTGCAACTCTATAATAAAACCAACGATTAATTTTATTCATAAGTGTCCTCCCAAGTGTCAGATTCAAATGTATAATTTAAATTTTGATCCCAATCCCAATCATCAGAAATGAGGTTATAATTAATAACACCTGTAACTGGATCCACAAAACTTCTACCCCTATAAGAACCATATTCTCCCGATTCATAACCACCACCATATAAATTTTGTACCATTTCAACACACGGGTTATTATTCGGATTACTCCACCTTGGAGACATATCAATCCCAACTTCACCATATAATGTCGCAAAATCAAAATTAGGGATTACAGGCTTTTTAATAAACTGTAATTTCTCTACACGATATTTTATCAACTTCTTTTCCATTTAATTCTTTAAATCTTCTTTCAATATGATTTTCAAAAGTTTTGGAGTAGACTTGTCTATCCATATGCTTATCCAACCAAAACCCTAACATCCTTGAAGCACCCTTTAATTGTTCAATAGTTTTACAACTATTAATCACATCAAGTACTTTATAATAGTCCGACCAAATCTCTAACATTAACTTAAAAATTTAAGTATTTTATCTTTAAGGCCACTTTGTTTAATACCTTCCATTTGTCTTGGGCAATGAGCAAAGTTTTCTAACTCAAACATATCTAAATCATCAATAGCAACCCAATGTGTTACACCCAATTTTTCTACGTTATCCTCTAACCAGGCCTTAACCTCATTAACTCTACCACCACCTAAATTCATAGCGTTAGTCGGAAACATAGGTGTCTGATCGAATGGTGCTTTAATAACACTATTCAACTCTGTGAAGATTTCTTTTATTTGGTCCATGGTATAGTAATATTTCCAATCGGAAGATAATACCATTTCAGCACCAGTTTCACTTAAGATTTCATTTAAAACTTTTACAGCTTTCTTATCGAAAGGATAGGCATCCCATTTATTGTCTCTACTCATATTCCAGCAGGGAGCGGTAGCCAATACACCATCAATATCTATAAAAATAATTTTCATATTACAAATATAATCAATTTTTTAGACATTTCTACCATTTTCGTAGATATGTTTTAAAACTGGGAACCTAAGACTAATGCCACCTTCTTGATTGTGAGTTTCTTCAAAGTATTGTACGGTAATTGTTTTACCAACAATCTTACTTGGGTCTTGGTGAAATTCCATTCGTTGTTCCATACTAAACCCACTACCAACACCAACCTCAAACCCTTTATGTTTAATCATAATCTGTGAGGTCATAGTTTCAGTAACTTCTTGACCTTCTACTAATCTACGAATCGGTCCGAAGGTTATTCCTTCTACAACATATTCAGCGTCATGAAATTTCTTAGCTTTTAAAAGGTCTTTACTACGTTTACCCTTGTAACCAACATTCTTACGTAACATAACACCTTCCCAACCACCCTCATTGGCCATGTCAATCCATTCTTGAAAATGTTTGATGTCACGAATTCGTTCTTGTGGTAGGTATTCAACAATACTATCAAAATGACTAATAGTATCTAAACGTTCAGATAGTTTACGAATACTTCTTTGATTATAAAATTCAGTTAAACTTAAACAGTCAAATATTTTATACTTAACATTTTGAATGGTATGATCCTTTCTACGGATTTCTTTCATGATGGATTGAAAATCTTCGTCACCTTTTTCATCAACCATACAAATTTCACCGTCAAAAACAATACCCCTAACTTTATACGATGAGAAAAACTCCTCTATCTTACCGAGTGTTTCAAAAATCTTACCTTGACGTGAAAACGAAGTTACTTTACCGTTTTCATCAATAACAACGATACAACGAACTCCATCGAGTTTACGAGAAACATACCACTCTTCAGTCTCGAAGTTTACCATCTCAGGTTCAAATTTCTCTGCCAAGGCAACGTCAAATGTCGGAATGGTATTGGGTACTGCCTTATTAATTAAACTCTCTCCTACACGACATTTTAGGTCTTTATCGATAATGTTGTAAATAAGTTGTTTATGTTCTGGGTTTGCCATTATAAAGGTATTGATATTACCTATGGCCTCATGACCTGTTATTCTACGTGTACGTAGTGCGTCTAATAAATCAAAAACATTCCAGTCAACATTTTGAATATGCATGTTTTCGAACTTCTTACAATTATCAGAAGTTACATGGAATTGATAAAACGGATTGTGAACATACATCATGAGTTTTTTAAGGTCACTGTCATGAAGATACTCTTGAAGAAATTCTTTTTTAATGTTAGAAGATGAATTGGTTTGTAACCTATCGACCAATTCTTGCATACGATTCAATATATTTCTCATAAAAACAAAGATACAAATTATTTATATAATATACAAATGTATTATTATTAGTAAATGGGTAAAGAATTAGAAGATAGAATTCGAGGGATAGTTGGTCTTTATAACTTTTATAAACATCAAATGAACACACCACAACGTATTGCTATATTAACTTTATGGATTGAGATTTGTGTCTCTAAAGAAGAATATGAAGTGGCTAGTGCCCTTCAAATAGAATTAGATAAAATTTTAACAGGTGAAGAGGAATATGTTATTTTACCACCGTCAGCACAATTTCAACCACCTTCCTTGGATGAAATGAAAAATAAAATCGGCACATCTATAGTCGACAAAACACCACACACACCAAAAATAAGATTTGTAAATTTATCCAACACAGGTAGTTTTACAGTATTTAATCTAACCTTCGGTATTAACTTTCGGTTTATACTCTTTAACGTTGGATTTATGAGAAAATAAAAATTACGTCAATAACGTATTAAAATTCTTACGATACTCTAACACAGACAATTCTTTGGCTTTGGCCTCGAACATAAGGTCTAAATCATAACCGTAAGTGTCAACTTGGTTACGTATATAGTCATGATGTGCACGTACATTTTGGTCATCACGTGGCTCTGATACATGAACAATAGGTGTGATACCGTCAGGCCATGTAGATATAGCTAACTGTAAAGCGTCATGGGTGGACATACCGCCACTATGACAGTTGTGGTGATGATAGTCAAATACAATAGGTATACCAGTATGTTCGTATATATACATAAGGTCGGCAACAGTAAACATATTTGGTTTATCGTCATTCTCAATAGTAAGACGAGCTTTGGTGTCATCATGTAATAAAGAGAAGTTATCGACCCAACGTTTAAGTGCGTCAGACTTGTTACCGTAAGCACCACCAACATGTATATTGATTTTGGAGAACGGAGACTTAGGTAAACCAAGCATATTCATGATATAGGCATGACGGTCAAGTTCGGCCACAGTTTTTGTAATAACATCTTGGTTTGGTGATGCTAAAACATTGAATGGGCCGGGATGGAAAGTAAGACGATGGTCGTAATGTAACGAATGTGTAATACGGCCAATACCAGAAAGTATATTACGAATAAGTTGAATGTCAGGTAGGTCATCAAATTTGTATTCTGACATCCACGGAAACATGTCAGAAGACATACGATAAAAATTAATATTATTACGTTGATTCCAATTAATAACTTGGAGTAAATCACGAACATTTTGGAGTGCTAACTCTGATGCGTACTTAACACCTTTGGAGTCAAAAGTACGTTTGACCATACCACGATTGGTGGTGATTTTTTGTTCACCTAGGGTCATATTGATACAAGCGTAACCTATTTTCATAATACAAATATAAGGATTTATTTTATATAAACAGTATTATATTTATATAATATGGAAGATAATTCACATATTAGTAAAGTTTATGTTCTTTTAGATGCTATAACAAATTCTAAAGCAAAGTATATTGAAGTTTCTACTAAAGAAGATAAACCAATTTTTAAAATTAAACTACTCGTAGAAGGTGAAGATATGATTGAACTTCTTGACGGATTTTTTGATAACGGTTTTAAAGTTAAACAAATCAGTAAAGAAGATTTTGACACATTTGAGGGTTATGAGACAATGCAATTTAATCTTTAATATATTCTTTTTTAAGATATTCAGATAAATCTAAAATTGTTCTATTCTTACCCATTCTATACCATTGTTTCTGATCATCTTCATTTTGTTCAGGTAAAATTAACCCACTTTCATTACCCGTATTAATCTCTTTCAATAGATTATTAATAAATGTATTAACATCTTTCTGCATACTATCAACATTACTTTTTGACATAATGTTCATCAATTCAATTTCCCACTTTTTCATATATTATTCTTTATTATCTTAAGTTAAGATATATTTATAATTAAATAAAGAGTAAAAATGAGTAGAAAAATTAGGCTCAATAAAAATAGTGTTACAAATATCATTAGAGAAAAACTAAGACGTGATGGTAGTGTTGTGAACGAATCTAAGATTGATAGAGCTATCAAAAAGTATCTTAGTGAACGTACAGAAGAGGCTGGTGAATTTCCAGAAGGAAGTGTTACCTCTTTTGGTGATGACACAAAAGAGGCATTTAGTGATATGGTTCATGGTTTGAACGATATCGTTGAAGATTTAAGAGTTATCCAAACAAAAGAACCAGATGTTTTAGTTGAAATACACCCTGAAGAACAGTATTCTGAATTTTATATGGAACAGTTAATCGAGGCCATAGAATGGGTTGTTGAGAGTTTAGAATACCTTCGTGATTTAGAAGATGGTGAACTTGAAGAATAACATTCAGTATTATAATTATAATGTTTATATTTTATCAAACATTAAATTATGATAGATGAATTATACGATTCAGTTTTAAGTATTACAAACCAATCGGGTTATATTGACAGAGTAGAACAGTTAGATGATGATAATAAGTCACTCCTACGTTGGTCATCCAACAATTTATTCAAACACAATTACAAATTACCACAACTTTGGTTAAAAAGGTATAACCCACCTTATCCAGTTATCGTATTTTCATACGATAGTCTTATTCGAGCACCTTTTTCTAATTTAATATCCGAAGAAGGTCAGTTGATTAATATTTATTAATATGGCAGTACAAGGACATAAAGAGAGAGCTTTACAACGTAGAGGGTTACACATTAAAGAAGCCTTACAAAGACGAGACAGTGTTAATGAATCTGCACAACAACGTAGAGGATTATTAATTGAAAATATAGATGCATTAACAGAATTATGTTCTAAAGAAACTGATTCCATTTATTGTGGGCTAAGAGATAAAATTTTAGAACTTGGACTTACGGAACAGAATGAGTTATTAGAAGATATTAATACTATTTATAATTTTTTCAAGGTTGATTTAAAAATCAATAATACAACGGTTTTTCGTAATGTAATTGAAACTATTTTAGGTTTAGATTATTTTGGTAACGCGATAAGAGTTTTAGCGTCAACCATGAAAAAGGGCCACGTTGTTTTAACTAGTGGTGAGGTTTTAGAGACAACTAAAAAATCTATTAGAGATGCATTACATAAATTACTGTCGTCTGGTGATGATTTTACATTAGAAAATATGGAAGAGTTACTAAAGAACGTTCGTATGATTGGACATCAAGAGTATGAAAGAAGTTTTGTTGGTGATAATTTTGAGTATATAGGTGGTAGCTGGCGTATGCCTAATCTTGATTTAGAAGTTAATTCATTCTGGAAATTAGTTCTATTAGTTTATAAGGGTAATTTAAAAGAAAATTTTCTATATAAACGTATTATAGATACTATAGTTAAAAATAAAGCTGAAATTTTTGAAACCGCTAAAGCTGATTTAAGGGTTGTCAATAATTTAAAAGTTGGGGACAAAGTTATTTTCCCTAAAGGATCTTACATAGAAGTTAAAAAAATGGACTACGCAACTGATAGTTACATGTCCGAATTTTATGCAATCTATAAAAATTCTGACCTAAAAACCAACCTAGAAAAAGAGGGTGTTGACGAAGAAAAATTTAGGTTTTTTTATAATAGAATCATAGATAATGTTTATAACTACCTTAAAGATGAAGGTAAATCTATTATTACTGAGGCTGAAAACCATATAAACGGTATTATGTACGATAAAAACATTTTAATCCCTCGAATTGATGAGAAGGGTCAAAAAAACTTTGAATTTTACTGGTCTAATAAAGGACAAAGAGATTGTTCTAAAGACCATAGATTATCAATTAGATTTAGACCGTTAAAAGAAAAAGTAGTGGGGTATGTTTATAATAATCAAACAAAAAGTGTTCAGCTAACACCACAAAGAGTAGATATTGATTTACAGAAACCAACACAAGGTATTAACTTTTGTTAATTACGATAAAGTTTAAACTTACTTTTCTTGTTAAAAATATTGTAGTTAATTAAAAGTACAATTAAATTTTTAGGGATGGTAACCCTTTTATCTTCTATTACAAAAAGTTTAGGTTTATTTTTAAAAATAGCGACATGATATTCTTGACCACTTAGTTTACCGAATATCATTAAATCTTGGGTGTATTCTCTTCTTAAAGCATCGGTCTCAACAAACCAATTATCAGTGTCATTTGTTAAATTTCTAAAGGGTTTAACTTGTGCTGTAAGGTTATTAAATGATGGGTTATGTGAGTGTATAATTAAATCGGTTCCCATGAAATCTTGAACACCCCCAGCTTCAGCTACTGGTTCAACAGTAACACCTCTTAAGGTTTCTAAAGCTAACTTCACATAGTTCTCTCTTTCAACACCCTTTTTTCTTGTTTTATTAATAGCCTCTACAATGTCATTTCTTAAGTTAGAGTCAGGAGAAAATAACTCTTCTCTAACATCCCATAATACTTTAAAAAAGTTTGCATTAATCTCACTCTCTTTATAACTCTTATCCTTTTCGAAACCGACATTATATAACCTTCTCAAGTAAGGTATAACGATAGTATCTTTTACCGTCCAATGACTATTAATAAAATTATAGTTAGACCAGGTTGGATCATCTTCATCTGTAATGGGTCTAATAACACCCTCAGTCCCAGATTCACCAACACCCCAATATTCGGTGCCACGATAAATGTCCCTTAAGATATTATTTATCACCGTTTTATATTCTGTATCAAAAATTGAATTTACCATCATTTATAAATATTTATATATAAATACAAATTTTATTTAAATGGGAATGTTATTAGAAAGAATAAAAGAAGTTTTATTAGAGAATAGAATTGATGATGTTAAGAAGAAATTTCCTAATGTTAGCCCCGATTTAATCGACTTTTTCGTAAGGAATGATCCTTCTGGTAATCAAAAATATTTGGAATGGATGGTTAAGGCAATTGACCATCTACCAACCGTTCATTCTATAAATGGTGATTTACTTGGGTATACCGAAGAAAAACACAATACTGCCTTTACTGAAGCACATATAGAAACAGCGAATGAAATTTTAAATTTAGTAATAAGGTTCCATGAGTTATTACCATACCTGGTTCACACTAATGAAGATGGTAAAAAAGAAGGTACGACAGATTTATACCAATATAAATTTACCGATAGTGAAATGATTCACTATTTAATAAACGACATACATGAAGCATTTACTAGAAAAGAAAAGAAAGATAAAGAGAAAGAACTTAGAAAAGGTATTGATAAAATTTATGAAGACAAAAATTGGTTAGTTCTAAGACCTAAAAATTGGGAGTCTTCTTGTCATTATGGTGCGGGCACTAAATGGTGTACAACATCAAAAGAGACCTCATCACACTTTACTCGTGAAACGACTAGTAAGTTTCTTATTTATGTTATTAATAAAAATCTAACTAAAGACGATGATACTTATAAAATCGCTTGGCAAATTCCTTATACAAAGAACATAGATACAGTTATAGACCCATTAAGTTTTGATGTTAAATTAACAGGTTTAAAACTATGGGATGCTCAGGATAATGATTTAACATATTATTCTTATGTTGATACCGCTGAAGAATACCTAAAAACAGTACCCCAAAATGTAATTAAAGCTATTTCAGATTATATGAAAAGGGAAATGGCTGAGATGTATAAAAATCTCGGATTTGTCGATAACCCACATATTCAGGCCCTAGTTGAACAGTTTCAATTAACACAAGAGGATGCTGAAGAGATTGAAGAGTTACATTACACCAACTACGGTTTAAAAGTTTACAGTCTAGAACGCATCTGGGGTAATACAGGTTATATGGTGGGTGATGAAGATGATATTGATGTAGCTAAAGTTGACTGGGCCAGAGAGTTTGTAGATTTGAATGGTATCCTTTCAACTATAGAATATATTAGTGCTGATTATTATTACATAAGAGACCAGGCAACAATAGCCCGTGAGTTAACTGATAGTTATATCGATGACTTAAGTGATGAAGAAATATTGGATAACGTTGAACCGTTTCAAAAAGAGAATCACACATACTATTTAAATTTACAAAAAAATCTTAAAACCATTGACACTTATATCGATAATTTAAAAAAATCTTTCCAAGAAGAAGAGATTAGTAAATATGAGTATGAAATAAAACTTGGTGGAATAAATAAGGATAGAAAAAAAATAGAAAATGAACTAAATGACCTTTTTGATTATATGAAGGCAAAACTTTATAACGTTTATAAAGAAAGATATATTGAAGAAATGCAAGACCCTATTCGTTGGATGAAAGATTGGGGTTGGTGGGAAGACGGAAAACCAAGTAAGGATGCCTTTGATAGGGGTCTGGTTGGAATCGATGAGGAAGCTGTAGTTACTGATTTAGCTAACGGAAGAGATGTAGATTATTTTAGTAGTACAGGTGATTATTGGATGGTACAAATAGCTGGTACTTTTTATTACATAATTCCAACCGATATATAATTATCAGATATTTATAAATAAAAATTAAATGGCATTAACGTTAAGGGGACTACAAACTAACGCATTAACCCACGCACAATTAGATAATAACTTTGTTTTCTTGAAAAGCAGGGATATTGTTAGCGTTGGCTTAATTGGTTGTAACCTTACTTTTACTAAAGATGATAACACAACTTTTAATGTAAACCTTTCTGGGTGTACAGGTTCTGGTGGTGGTTCGGGTGATACTTTTATCACAACTGGATATACTTCAAACAATATTTTATACCTTCTTAGGAATGACGCGGTCACAATTGAAATTCCTTTAAACATTGAATTATCTGGAGCTACAGTTATTTATAGTAATCCATTACCAACTCCAACAACAATAGGTGGTATTCCGGCAGGGTCCAGTTTTAGTGGTAAAACAATGCAACAAATGTGGGATTCGTTGTTATATCCATATCAATATCCAACATTTACATCGTTTTCTAGAACGAATTTATCTTCTTCTTATGAGTTAGGTAATCAAATTCCTATTGGAGTACAAACATTTAGTTGGGCAAACAGTAATGATAGTAATGTGAATTTGGGTTCACTATATATCGAACAATTAACACCTTCTGTTGTTATATTAGCATCAAATTTAAACCCAGACACACCAGGTCCTAGTAGTACGGGTGTAACTTTAAGTACGACAGTATCAAGTAGTTCATTAGCGTCACTTAGTTTATATAGAATTACGGGTGTTAATTCACAAGCGGGCACATTTAACACTACAATTTCAGCAACTTGGTACCCTAGATGGTATTACGGTAGAAGTACAAATACAAGTTTAAATTCAGCCCAAATAACTGGACTTACAAGTACAAGTTTAACGTCGGGTGTTGTTAACAGTTATGTTACAATAGCATCAGACCCATCAAACACAACATATATTTATTTAGTAATACCTAACACATTAGTACAACCAACAGATTTAAGAGATTCGGTAGCTGGGTGTTTTGGTAATAACATTCCATACTCTAATTTAGGTACGGTAACATTTAATAACGCTTATGGCGTATCACAAACCTATAACGTTTATAGGACTATCAATATTGTTGGTGGTTCATTAAATGTTTGGATGTGTTCATAAAAAGAAAAAATAGAAGATGGCAATAATTGGTGGTGTAACGGTTACTGGTTTTATAGCCCCAAGTACAACGGGGGATACCTACGCTGTTATTGATCCAATTTATGGTATTGACGGTTTAAGGAGTGTTGGTAATAGTATACAGAGAAATGCTGTAACTACACTGCGTCGTAGACAAGGTATGATTGTCTATCAACAAGACAACGATAATTATTACAAGTTATTAGCACCGCCGTGGGTTAATACTGATGCCGATTGGAGTCTACTAAATCTTGGTAGTAGTGGTTCTACAGTATCTGAGGTGGTGTTCTATTTTTCTGCATCAACACAGGGTCAAACAGTGTTTAATTCAATATTACCGACAACACCTTCGGATATAACAGAAACTAAATTTTTTATTAATGGGGTAAAATATCGTTATGGAAGTCCATATGATTATATAATAACTGGTGGTACCAGTGTCATATGGACGGGTCCTTTTAATATATTAACAACAGATGAATTAAACATGATTTATTTCTAATGTTTTTTAAAAGTAAAGAATATTTATTAAATAATAACTAAAAATTATAAAAAAGAACTATGTCACAAGTTAGAGGCCAACAATTAAAGAATAACACCATTGAAGCGATAAAGCTTTATGTAACGGGTAGTACCGCAGGTCCTGGACAAGTTCCTTCCTACGATGCCGGTTCTGGTGGATTCAAATGGATATCATTAAGTGCTGACACTATACAGTCAGTTACAGGTACCACTGCTTTAACAGTAGTTAACCCTAACGGTGCAAACGTACGTCTTAGTGTAAATACAGATAATCAAACAATTTATACTAACACAAGTAATAACCTAGTTTTAGGTGACCCAGCCAATAATAATTTAATCACAGGGAATCAATTTGGTTTCTCAAATAATGTTATTATTTACGGTAACTTAATTGTAAACGGTACGGCTACGACAGTTAACTCTGAAACAGTAACAATAGCTGATAATTTTATTTTATTAAATAGTAATTTCACCGCTGGTACACCTACACAAGATGTTGGTATTGAAGTATCCCGTGGTTCTGAACCAAACGTATTTATTAGATGGAATGAAGTTAATGACTTCTGGGAAATTTCCAATCCATCAACAGGTATTACACCAACTTATTCAGCTATTTTAACAACAACTTCAGTTAATAGTGGTCCTTTAGCATCACCAGATAACACTGTTGTTGTACAACAAGGTGTGGGTGTTAACGCGGATCAGATTTACCTTTATGTAAACGAAGCTAATTTAGCTAACATTCCTAACTCAGCTTTAACATTCAGTAACGTAACAGTAACTGCTGGTTCTGGTTTAGGTGGTGGTGGTACTGTAACTTTAGGTGGTACAATTACCCTTTCAGCTCTAACACAAGCTGAAATCTATGTAACTGGTGGTACAAACACTTTAACAGCAACAACATCTAATAATAACGCAACAATTGGGTTGTTATATAATACTGGTGTTGCTCCTGGTACTTACACGTTACCATACAAAGATACATTTACAACTGGTAGTTCTTATAATAATACAACTAAATTAGCTACCTTTGTTCAAAACAATTCAACAACTTATACCTTAGATTTATCTACTGTTGATAGTAATGATACTTTCGTAACAGGTGGTACTGTAACAGTTTCTGGTACAAGTGCTAACCCTAACGGTACAATCAACTTACAATACAGTAATGGAGCTACAGGTTATAGTTTACCGTTTGTTAATATATTCACAACAGGTGGTACACTTACTAGTGGCAATCTTTTAAGTTACACTAGAAATGACGGTACTACATACTCTGTTAGTTTATCAGCTTTATCACAAACTGAAATCTATGTAACTGGTGGTACAACTACTGGAGCCTCTCCAGCATCTCCAAACGCTACAGTTGGTTTATTATATAACCAAGCAATAGCTCCTGGTGTTTACACATTACCTTATAGAGATACATTCACAACTGGTGGTACAGTAAACAACGGTACTTTAACACTTACTAATAATAGTGGTGGAACAGTATCAATTGGTGGTACAATCATTCAATCTGTAACAGCACAAGCTGGTTTAACAGCAACAACAACAAACGGAGCCGTAACAATCGGTATCGGAACTGGTCAAGTAACAAACGCTATGTTAGCAAACAGTGGATTCACTGTATTTAACGATGGTGTTGTAACAGCATCAACATTTGTAACTCTAGGTCAGAGTATGAACGTTGGTTTAAAAGACCGTAGTGTAAAAGAAGTTAAACTTTTAGTAACGGGTTCTACAGCAACAGCTGGTCAAATTTTAACTTATGACGCCGGTTCTGGTGGTTTCGCTTGGAAAACACAAACAGCAGGTGCTAACCCAACCATCCTTAATAAGGGTATGGTCATACTCTCAGGTAATACAGCCGGAAATAATGCAAACACTGGTCTACATATTACAGCAACACCTTCAAATGGTTCATATGTTGGTGTTTCAGTGAACGGTGTTTGGTATGTGGTTGGTGATGGTACACCAGATAAAGATTGTTCTTTCGTTACATCAGCTAACGGTTGTGGTAGTGGTGTTTATGAAACTTTCGCTACTATAGCAGCAACTAATCTTTTCTGTTGGAATGGAACTAATGCTGGGTTTAATTTAATTACAACCGATAGAGTAGATTTCTACTATAACGTATAATTTTTAATCCTTTAATTTACTGAAAAGCCCGCCCACAAGTGGGCTTTTCACATATTTATAAAAAACATTAATCACCAATATGTCACAAAAAGTTAGAGTAGAACAGTTAAAACCTGCAACAGTTAATAATTACATTATTATCACAAGTGGTAACACTGCTACATGGGCACCAAGTGGAAATCCAGACATTTCAGTTACAACTGATACTATTTTTTCAGAAGTTCAGAGTGGAATGATTCCATTAAATTCATTATACATAGTAGATGGTAATAAATATGATAGATACCGTATTAGTGCAATAGTACCAACGACAAGTATGTCAGGAAGTAATATATACGTTTTCTACTTAGGTACAGTTTTTGACCCTGATAATACTTTAACTTTCAAGGTTTATGATAACAATTCAGTTGTAAATTCTTTTGACCCATCTCTCAAAGATTGTCATACAGCACTATCACCATCTGCCTTAGTTTACGAAACGGCAAGTGGATTTGTTGTACCTGTAAGTTTAATGATGGTTAACACGGATAATTCAATAGACCCTCGATTCTATGATATTTCCTTGTTAGCAGGACATACAAATATATTTGAAGCTGAAGTTTATGTGGATTTTGAGTTTTACATACTTCAGGGTACAGCTATTACTTTCACAAATTAATTTTATTAAAAATGGCAGATAGAACAGAACAAATTACACTAAAAAAACAAGAATTAGAGAGAGCATTGAGGTCAAGATTTAACCCTGTTTTATCTTTCCAATTAGGAACACCATATAATATATCGGTGGAGGCTTGTAATGAAATTGTTTTGCCTCCAAGAGGAGGTGTGATGATATACACATCGAGTAGAATTATACAGGTAGGTGATATTCTTTACACAGATATATCCTTAACAATTCCTATAAAAAGTGATTCTAAAACATATAGGAATGTTTTTTCCTCAGATTCGTTAGCAACTCCTTTAGGTTATACAGTAAGTTATGATGAAATAGGAACAGTTATAGAAGTAACAATTTGTATAACGAACGAAAATAAAGAGATTATGTCGTGAGATAAGTGATGTTAATTATGTTTATTGGTTAATTATTAATTAAATAAAAAAGGGACTTAAAAAGTCCCTTTTTTATTATAGAATAAATTCTGTATCGAATTCCTTTTTGAACATAAACAATCCAGATTGTTTTCTCAAATCATTCTTAGCGTGTTCACCAATTCCCATTCCGTAATCGTGTGATGCTACATCAGTTAATGAGTTAAGTAGTTCCCAGGCTGTCATATCGGTTTTAGCGTTCTTCCAATGACGGTTAGTTAAAGAGTCAAGGATGATACCTTTGTCTTTATAAGAGGCCTTAATCTCGTTAGTTGGGAAGAAACGGTCAAGAACAGCTTCAACACGAGCGTCATTCTTATCTGTAACTTTGTTAGCTACAAGTTCACGAAGCTTTAACACTTCATTATAAGAAGCTGAAATAGAATTCATTTTCTTAACATTATCAGAGAATACACCCTGAAATTTTACATTGGTTTCACTTAAACCCTTAATTTCATTCATGAAACGGTTAATATCTTCAACACTGTTATTCATTAAACGAGGACCCATTTCAAGACGACGAGGACCAACCATTCCGTTTGCACAAACAAGACGTAAAATGTAAGGGTCAATCGCGATTTCTTCCGTTGGACCGGCTGTTACAATAACACCAGTATGGAAAGCTTCATCTTTCAAAGTTGGAATATCAAAGCCCCAACCACTTTTAATGGTAGAAATTTGAACATTACCCTCACTTGAAATGGACATGCTACTAATACCTAAATCGTGGTCATTGATAACGTTTTCAACCATGTCAAAATAGAACTCTGGGGAAACATAAGGTTTACCAGCGTCAGTGATGGCTACCACTCTCATTGTTGATGGAGAAATGTAGATAGATATTTTCATATCTTTTGCTGTTGCCAATTTGGTTTTAATAATCTTAACCAATTGGTTACGAGAATTCATACCGAAAATGTCTGTGAACTTACCAATAAAGGTATCACTAATCTTAAGGGTCTTAAGAAGTGATTTGAAAGCTCCTGATGATAGTTTTAATTTAACACCCTCAAGAGTAATATTACCATTACGACTCTCAACATCTTCAAAATCGATATTAAGTTCAGCTAATGTTAAATTCTTACGAATTGGGTAGTTTTCTTTTACTTCTTTTTTAAAATTGTCGTAGTTAATGTTTTCCATGTTTTTTCTTTGTTTTGTTTAATATAATGATACTTTATGATAAATACAACCGCAATAACGATTAATCTTCTCCTTCTAAAATTCTGTCAACTTCTTCCATAACTTGTTCATGAGGGATTCCTTCACCATTACGAACCCTTTCAACAGCTTCATTAATTTCTTTGTTATACTCCTCAATACTAATACGTTCTAACTCACCAACTGGTTTAACCAAAGAAATCTTACTATAAATTTCTTTATCTGATGTTTCAGAGGTTTTAAGTAAGTCCATCAATCTGGCCTCATTATCGTTTTGGAATGTATCCATTTGTTTTTGAATACTAATGGCTTTCTCTAATTCACCATATTTTTTACCATCGTAAGCTAGAACACCATCTTCGAGTAACATGTATAATTTTTTACGAATACTACCTCTACGGTTTTTAACGTAAACAAGGTAACGTTGATTTGTTTGTTCATCGATACGAACATACATCATCGCGGTGGTGTTGTGTTTTAATTTTGTGGAACCAGCGTACTCACCACCTTTAGTAATATGTTGAATAACATCAAAAGCGGTGTATTTTTTAGCCTTATTTTGACCTTTAGTATGTCTAATCATCAGACTGATTAACCAACTTTCAACGGTTGTTGAATTCATGTTAGCAGTATCTTTAACTTTATCTTTAGCATCCATGAAACTATCAATTAGGACGTAATCCCAACCAATATCAAGAACATCTTCCAAAATTGTTTTAGGATCTTCATAATCAGCTAGATATAATGTATTTAAATCCATTAATTGTGGTAAATCTTCAGCTAACTCCATATTATCAATAGGGTTCATTTCGGAAGATATATAAAGACATTTTTTATTTTTATCGATAGACTCGATACCAGCCATCTTATCGACAAGCATGGTTGTTTTACCCGAACCCGGCTCACCAACAACAACTGTAATGGTTGCAGGCATTGTACCCCCCTTTTTGGATATTATAGTATCAATAAATTTACCACTTTTTAGAGGTATGAATACTTCTGGTGGGAAATTGAAATCCGTAAGCTTTACGATTTGTGCGGTCTCTTTAGTTTTTGACATACAGTTTATTAGGTTTTTGTTTACAATTACAAAGATATAACAATAGTTTTAATTATACAAATTAATTATGAATAAAGAACAAGTTACACACCCATCCCACTACAATCAAGGAAAAACAGAGATGTGGGACTACTCGGCACAACATAACCTCGATTTTTTTGAGGGTAATGTCGTTAAATATGTTACACGTTGGAAACATAAGAATGGGATTCAGGATTTATACAAAGCTAAACAATATTTGGATAAATACATAAAAATTCAAGAAGAAGAATTGAATAAAAGATCGTGATATTTATTATAAAAGAATTTTAATGTCGACTTTACTATTAGAAAAAAATATCCTTTTAGAATCTGGTGTTAGAAACATCAAAGAACTAGCTCAAAGATATGAGAGTGCAAAGATTTATTTTCATCAAGATACTGATGGTGTTACAACAGCTATTGCAATGAAAAACTATTTAGAAAGTTATGGAATTGAAGTGGTTGATTGTGAAGTTATCCAATACGGTGACAGAGAATTTGCTATTAAAAAACCGATGGCTAAAGGTGATATCATGCCAGTCTTAGTTGACTTTGCTCACGGTAAACCTATGTTCATAATTCATACTGACCACCACGATAAACAAATCGGTACATCAGCTGAAACTTCTAAATCTTTTAGACAAGCTAGGTCTAATGTTGAAACTATCTCACAAATAGTTTCACCAAAAGAAATATTTCCACATTTGGATGTCTTGATGATATCTACAGTAGATAGTGCTAACTATGCTAAGTTAGGTATTACACCAGAGCAGGTTATGAAGTTTGTTTTCTCTTTAGATAAAGAAAAAAGTCTTGAGAGTAATAAGAAAGCCATGGCTCTTGTAACTAATAAACTTTTGTTAGCTTACAAAAACAAACCGAGATTTTTAGAAAGACTAGTTATGGGTTGTACCCCATCTCTTTTAAACATATACCAAAACATAGTTGGATTGGCTAAAGAAGAGGGTTATATTTCACCAGAGGTAATGACTCAACACGCTATGGCTTACGGTGAGACAATGAAAGCCAGTGATAAGGTTAAATACGATTCTGTAACTGGTATTATATCACAATATGGTGGTGGTCCACTAATGAAACCTGGGGCTTATGACCGTTATGTTCCCTTCAAGAATTTTCCAGACGCTAACTTTTTGGTTATTGCATGGCCATTAGGTCTTTTACAAGCTAGTTGTAATCCTTTTAAATCTGAAAGAACATTAAAGGGTGTTAACTTAGGGGAAATAGCACAAAGGGTATTAAGTAAATCTGAGACCGCTTTAAGAGATTTTAGAGTAACTGTCGATTCATTAAAATACTTTGGTGAAAAACATAAATCTTTTGAGGCTGAGAGTGTTGGTTTCACATATAACGATTTAATTGCTATATACGGTGAAACAGTTAACGGATTAAATACAGTACCCAACGGTGCAGCACCTGATTACACAGTAGAAAGATGGCAAAACGCAATAAAAAGGATTTTAGATAAACCATATACCACTTTAAACGATAGAGAAAGAAAAGCACTTAAAATGTTAACAATCTCTGGTTGGGATATAATCCAAGCTAATAGTGGTGGACATAAGTGTATAACAAACATATCGGGTTTAATGTATTTTGGTAAAATGGGTACATTCTTCCTTAAAGAATTACAAGATTCATTTGTAAAAGAACTTAAATTAGTTGTATTTGAAGAATTAAAATCTATAACACCAGAAATTGGTGGTCAACCTAAAGATATACAAAATGATTAACGAGGGTTATAAAAAAGTACAAAGACTAATTAAAGAGGGTGCCTCTACTATTCAAGATACGTTAGTTGAATTAATGGTTGATATTAAAAAAATCACCCAGATTTAGCACACCGTGAAGTAATGGATTTATTTAAAGCAGAAGTAGAAAAATTCTTACAATTTCATGATATTGATAGAATAGAATTACCTAGAAAGGGTCATAGATTAACTGGGGATAAATTTCCAGTTATGAAAGTACCTTATGGTGGTAAAAAACCAGGATCTACTCTTTAATATATTTTTCAATATTTTTAGCGATAGATTTTACGTCAGATAGGTAGGTAACATTATTTGGGTGGTCAACATCAAAATACCCCATTTCCTTAATAAATTCTAAATATTGGTCTTCGGTTTTAAGTTTATTAACACCTATGTTGGCTTGATATAAAGCATAATCAATTACCGATAATTTCCAATTATCATAATACCCATAACCGTTTACGATATCACTTTGTAGATTAGGTCTTCTACTAGCCTCCCTCATTCCGAAAAGGTTATTGTTGTTTTTAAAAAGTGATGATTTAAAACCACACTCTTTCATTGATTGAGCGAATATAATCTCTGGGAATTTAATATTAACTTGTTTTAAGTATTCATAAAATTTTTTGGGTGTAAAACTAGTATTTTCTAAATCGTTGAATATTAGGACTACATCACTTTCTTTTAATTGAGTTTTTTTACCCACATCATATCCAAGTCCATAACCAATTCTTAAAGTTATTAAAAAAACAACCAAAAATGTTGCAATTAAAGTTGTGAATTTTGTGTGAGATACTTTTTTCATCTCTAATGTTTTTCGATTTCTAACGTATATTCCCATAATTTATTTTTTATAAAGATAATGAATTATTTTGAAACAAAAAACCCCTCATTAGAGGGGTTTTAATATTACTTACCTTTATCTTCTTTTTTCTTAGAAGCTTTAGGCTTTTTAATGTCGATTTTTACATCTTCCGTTTTGGTATCGTAAGATATTGTAAGCGTATCACCCGCGGTAATACCACCATCTAACACCTTTTCAGAGATTGGGTCTTCAACATACTTTTGGATTGCTCTATTAAGAGGACGTGCTCCATATTTCTCGTCGTAACCTTTTTCAACAAGATACTCTTTAAGAGACTCGTCAAACTTAAGGGTATAACCCATTTCTTTTACTCTTTCGATTACTTCATTAAGAGGAATTTCAACAATTTTCTTAATATCTTCTTTATCTAAAGATTTGAAGATGATAACATCATCAAGACGATTTAAGAACTCTGGTGAGAAAGTCTTTTTAAGTGAATCTTGAATTACAGACTCAGCTGCTTCATCAACACCGTCAGTTTTAGATTTAGTTCCAAATCCAACACCAGCTCCAAACTCTTGAAGTTTACGTGCTCCAACATTAGAAGTCATGATGATAAGTGCGTTCTTGAAATCAATCTTTCTACCTAAACCATCACTCAAGTGACCTTCGTCTAATACTTGAAGTAATACGTTAAACACGTCAGGATGTGCCTTTTCGATTTCATCCAATAAGATTACTGAATATGGTTTTCTTCTGATTTTCTCAGTTAACTGTCCACCTTCTTCGTAACCTACATACCCTGGAGGTGCCCCGATTAATTTAGATACAGAGTGTTTCTCCATGAACTCACTCATATCAACACGAACAAGAGAGTCAGGTGAACCAAAAATACTTTCAGCTAATTTCTTAGCTAAGTGTGTTTTACCCACACCAGTCGGACCAAGGAACATAAATGAACCAATTGGTTTGTTTTGGTTTTTAATACCAACACGATTTCTCTTAATCGCTTTAGTTATTTTACCGATAGCGTCATCTTGACCGATAACTTTATCTTTGATTTCTTTATCCATTGCGAGAAGTTTCTCTGTCTCACTTTGACCAACCTTAGTTACAGGGATACCTGTTACCATAGATACAACTTTCGCTACATCTTCTTCTGAAATTACGGGTCTTACCTTATCAAGGTTTTTTGCCCAATCTTCGGTTGCTTGTTCAAGATTATCTTGAAGACGTTTTTCGTCGTCACGAAGTTTTGCGGCGTCTTCATAACGTTGAGCCTTAACAACTTCAATTTTTTGTTTTCCAACTTCAGAAATCTTCTCTTCTAAATCGAGAATATCTTGTGGTGGTTTAATGTGAACCTGCATTCTAGCCCCAACTTCATCCATGATGTCGATAGCCTTATCTGGTTGTTCACGGTCTGTGATATAACGGTCAGCTAATTTAACACAAGCTTCAACTGCCTCACGTGAGTAACTCACTTTGTGGTGGTCCTCATACTTACCTTTAATATTATCAAGGATAATAAGTGTTTCTTCTTTAGAAGGCGGTTCAACAAGAACCATTTGGAAACGTCTTGCTAACGCTCCATCTTTTTCGATGTTCTCACGATATTCATCGAGAGTTGTGGCTCCAATACATTGGATATCACCACGAGCTAACGCTGGTTTTAAAATGTTAGACGCGTCTAACGAACCTGAAGCGTTACCAGCACCAACCATGGTGTGGATTTCATCAATGAAAAGGATAACATCGTCAGCTTTTTCAAGTTCCTGCATGATACCTTTCATTCTTTCTTCAAACTGTCCACGATATTTGGTTCCAGCAACAAGTGATGCTAAATCCAAACTAACTACACGTTTGTCAAAAAGGATACGTGGACATTTCCTTTCGATAATTTTAAGTGCCAATCCTTCAACGATGGCTGTTTTACCAACACCTGGTTCTCCAATGAGAATTGGGTTGTTCTTTTTACGTCTTGAAAGAATTTGTGAAACTCTTTCAATTTCATCAGACCTACCAATGATGGGATCTATATGGCCTTCTGCGGCAAGTTTGGTTACATCTTTACCAAAATTATCTAAAATTGGTGTGGTTGACTTACCTTGTGAGGCTTTCTTCGCCTTCTTACCGTAGTCGTCTAATTCTTCAAAATCTCCTGACATATTCATATTTATTTTTTGTTGTTTTAAATGTAATAAAGTTTCTTTAAATGTTCTATAGGTAATACCCTGATTTCCTAAAACTTTTGTCCCATCTAGTGAACGATTCTTTAAGATTGCTAACATTAAATGTTCGATACCTATAAAATCGTCTCTTAATTTATCAGACTCCAGTTCTGCGGAACTTAAAGCGTTTTTAGAAGATTCACTAAGAGGAATTATCTTTACTTCTACAATAATAGGGTTTTTTAATTTAAGTCTCAAGTAACCTTCTAACTTTTCTGTTAATTCCATAACATTTGTTCCCATTTCTTTTAGAACTTCTGTTGCACCATTTGTTTTATCGCTAAATACTGATAGTAATATATGTTCTGGTTTAATTTTAGAGTCACCAAGTCTAATGGATTCTCTGAAAGCATTCTTTAAAATTGATCTAACTTTAGGTACCATTTTTTTCATACTCATAGGGTATTTCTTTTTTAGAAAATATATTTACTATTGTATGAAAATAAAGTTTATGAAAAAATATCCCCTAATATTATATTATAGATTGAAGATTTGTTCATTGAATAAGAAGATTAAGGAACGATACGATTATTATGCTTATATTAGTTCAACATCTAGTAAAAATTTTGAGTTTGACCGTTTAGTTGAAGAAGACATTGTAGAATATAAAAAAAATATATATAAGATAAAAAGAAAGATGTGTAATGTTAGATAACATTCCCTTTCTGAATAAAAATAACTAAGTTTTAATATGAATTATAAAAAAATTACAATTTTCTTCAAAGAAAATCCAAACGCAAAAGAATTTGACGCCTCCGTTTACTCTAACGATTATAACGGTGTAACTGTAACTGTTACTGGTGATTACTTAATTCTAACCATACATGGTGATGAAAAAATTATTACTGAAGTACATCATTTAAGTACAATAAAGAACTGGGTAACTTACATAGACTAATGTTAGTTGAAAGAATAGAAAAAGATGGAATAGTTTCCTGTCTTTTTAAATCGTCCAATATTCTTGCGTCTGAATATAATCAGGCAAGCAGGGACTTGGTCATTACATTTAATGCAGGCCGTCAATACACCTATTCTAATATAGACCATAAGAGTTATATTAGATTTGAAATTGCTGAATCACAAGGTTCTGTCTTTAGTAAACACATTAAAAAGTATCAAACCAAAAAGAATGACGATGTTGATACATCAGAAAAGGTTAATAGGTTAAACGAAATTATAAATAAGAAAAATGAACAACCTCGACAAACAATATAAGGAACTACTTCAAGATATTTTAGACAATGGAAAACAAAAAACTGACAGAACAGGAACAGGAACAATTTCAGTATTTGGAAGACAACTCCGACATGATTTTCGGGACGGATTTCCTTTACTCACCACCAAGCGAATGGCTTTTAAAGCGATTGTCACCGAACTACTATGGTTTCTCAGAGGAGACACCAACATCAAATACCTAGTTGATAATAACTGTCACATTTGGGATGGTGATTGTTATAAAAATTTCGAAAAAAGATATTACAAAGAAATTTTTAATCCAATAACAGGTAGTCACAACAGATTAATGAGTTTAGATGAGTTTATACTCAACATCAAAAATCACGATGAATTTGCTAAAGAGTGGGGGGATTTAGGTCCTATCTACGGTAAACAATGGAGACGTTGGGAAAATGAAATAGTTAACTACGGTGGTCAAAAATACAACACTCAAACAATAGACCAAATCCAACAACTTATTACTGATTTAAAACAAAATCCCGATAGTAGGAGATTAATGGTTAATGCTTGGAATGTTGGTGAATTACATCATATGGTTTTACCACCTTGTCATTATGGATTTCAAGTTTATACAAGAGAGTTGAGTAGAGAAGAAAGATGGGATTTATATTCAAATAGATTCAATCAAATGAAACCCCATAAATTTCAGAAAATGTTAGATGGTGTTTGGGTTGAAAGTACTGAAGAAGAGGATATGTTTGAATACGACAATTTTAATATCCCAAGTAGAGCAATCTCTTTAAGTTGGAATCAACGTTCAGTAGATACAGCACTTGGGTGGCCATTTAATGTAGCTTCTTATGGATTGTTATTAGAACTGTTAGGTAAGATGGTAAATATGATTCCTGATGAGCTTATCTGTAATCTTGGAGATGTGCACATTTATAATAACCATGTAGATGGAGTAAAAGAACAAATAAGCAGAGAACCATACCCACTACCTAAGCTAAACATTAACACGGAATGGTGGCCTACAGAATCAGGTGAGTGTGGAGTGGGTCCTATTGATGCTCAAGCAGTGTTGAGAAGTTTTTCAGATGATAACTTTTGTAAGTGTTTAATGGAAGAAGATCTGCAGTTGTATGATTATCAATCACACCCTAAGATTTATTTTCCATTAAGTAATTAGATTTGTTGGAATACTTTTACTTCGTAAACAGTAAGACAAGGTCTGTCTTCAGGACTAACTTCTGATTTAGTTTTATAAACAAATATTGGGCCTTCGGTATAAGCAACATATCGGAGGTCTTTTGTTTGTTCATCATGTCCTAAGAAAAGGACTTTAACACCCTCATATCCGTATTTTTTAAGAATATTTGTAACTAAATACTTTAAATCCTCACCTGAACAATCAATTGATTCTAGGCGTTTAGCAATATCTTCTACATTGAAATCATTAATTCTGGCTTCAATAAGTTTCTTAATTTGATGTTCTTTTAAAATAATCTTTTTTCTCATTCTTTTTAATAAATATCATGAATATTTATAATGTAGATGAAAGAAAAGGTAAAAATAAAAGAAGTAAAGAAAGTCGGTAAAAGTGATAGGTCGATAGATTTAACTGGTTTTAAAATGCAAGATGCCTTAAACCCAAAAATCTGGGATGAGAACCAAAAATTACAACCAGAAGTTAGAAAGACCTTACTTAAAATTGCTGATGATTATTTTGAAGGATTGGAACTTCCTGGGGTTGATATCGAAGATATTTGTTTAACAGGAAGTTTGGCTAATTATAATTGGTCTAAATACTCCGATGTAGATTTACATATCCTTATTGATTATACAGAGGTTCCCGTTGATGAGACTTTAATTCAAGACTTTTTAAAAACTAAAAGCACAGCTTGGAACGATTCTCATGATATAAAAATTTATGGCTTTGATATTGAAATATATGTACAAGACATCAAAGAAGAACACGTATCTACTGGTGTTTATTCTATATTAAGAAATGAATGGGTAGTTCAACCAGAGAAAAAACCAATTAAAATCGATAACATAAACGTTAAATTAAAATCAGAACGTATTATGGATGCTATTGATGATCTTTTTCATGAAATGAAAGATTCTAAGAATTACGATTCTGTAGTTGAGAAATCTGACAAAATTAAAGATAAAATTAAAAAAATGCGTCAAGCTGGTTTAGATGCTAATGGTGAGTTTTCAGTAGAGAACATGGTATTCAAAGTTTTAAGACGTAACGGTATGTTAGATAGACTTTCTGACATTAAAACAGTTGCTTACGATAAATCAGTAACATTGGAACATAACAGATATTTATATAAAAACATTTTAAAATGGTAACAGGAGAAGTAATTCACGCAGTAGCATCAGCTAATTATACAAGTTATGATTATCACGCTGTCTTAGTCCCCAACGGGATTGCTGTAACAATTAATGATGTAATATTACCAGCTATGGCAGCACCAGTTATAATACCAGTTGGTGTTAGTAATGGTGGTTTAATTAGTGGTGCGGCATTTCTAATCGGAAGAAAGAGATTTGGAGCTACTAGTGGAACATCAATAGGGGTATGGGAAAACCCATTATCAAACGATCCAGGTAATTCAACTGGAACATTTTCAATTAAATAAAAACTATAAAATATGAGTAATCTAACAAATAAAAACTTACAACGAATGAGAGAATTGATGGGTAAAACACCTGTTAATGAGAGTATATCAAATTCAGCCGTAGAATTGGTGAAAAAATCACCAGATGGGAAAGCTTACGGTATTGTAAGAGAAAATAGAAAATATTTCATTAAAGAATCTAATGATGGTAAGAATTTTGATTTTATCGGCGGTGTCGCTAATAAACCAAAATACCAATACCATTCATATGAAGAAGCGGTAAGAGAACTTAATTTTATGTTTGAAGATTTAAACAAAACTTTCAACGTAGAAAAAGGTACTGATATCCTTTCTTCAGATATAATCGAGGAAAAGAGATTTGTTCTTAAATCGAAAAAGAAATCTGAACCATCTTCAACCCCTGATTTTGATTTTGGAAACACTGGTGAAGATAAGGCTCCTGATTTTGATTTTGGAAACACTGGTGAAGATAAGGCTCCTGATTTTGATTTCGGTGATACTGGTGAAGATAAGGCCCCTGATTTTGATTTTGGAAAAGGTGATTCAGATGAGAATATGACTTTAGGTGATGAAGACTTAAGTGATGAAGATGATCCTATTAAAAGTATTCAAAAAATGACTGGTAAATTAGGTCAGAAAATTAGAGACACTGAAGACTTATCTTCAGATACAATGAAGTGGGTTGCTAAGAGTATTATTTCAGCCTTAGATTTAGAATCTATGGATAGTGAAGATAAAAAAGATATTATTCGTGCGGTTAAGAAAAAAGAAGATGAAGGTTCCGATGAGGAATTTGATTTCATGGGTGACGATAGTGGGTCATCTAATATATTAACTGCTAGTGATTTATATGGTGAAACTGATAAGGATTACATGGGTGACGATGATTGTCCAGGTTGTCAAGGAAGTGGTTATGATGACGAAATGGAAGGTTGTGTAAATTGTGGTGGCACTGGTGTTACTGATGACACAACTTTAGATTGGAATAGTTTATCTGACGAAGAAAAACAAGGTCTTGTTTCTACAACTTATGGTGGTGGAGATGTTGATGTTGATGTTTATCCTGGTGATAATGAAAAACCTATGATGGATTGGGAGACCAATAATTATAACGTTGATGATGAAGATAATTCTTATAGAAGAACTGGTGAAAATCAGTATATGATGTTTTCGCCAGAAGAGGTTGACGTTGATGAAGAGGTTTATGTTGGTAATTCTGGTTTAGACTATGATGACCCAGATGAGGATTTCATGACTGATTGGATGAGAGAAGACAACCCAAATATCGGTGGTGATGAAGACATCGATGGTCAATTACTTTTTGATGAGGAATTACCTTATGATGAATATGAAACCGAAACAAGCGGTTATCCTGATTTTGAAGAAGATTGGATGTCTGATGATACCTACCCGTATAGTGAAGTTAATAAAGATTATATGGACGATAGGGATGAAGATTTATACGGTAATTATACCGCTGATGGTGTTGAAGATATTGATAACATGACAGATTACATGAACATTCAAGGAACCGTTAATAAAATGAAGGGTGGATACGATGAAGGTCACGTTGACAAACTTTTACGTTATGTTAAAGGTAAATTAGGTGGTGATGTTGATATTGATGATGATCATCTTGTAGGTGATAACTATTTTATTCGTATTGACCGTAATAATTTTACTGTTGAAAAAGGTGGTTCTAAGAAAAAATATTTTAATTTTGATGAGATAGGTAAAATGGTTGAGTATGTGAAATCTAAAACAGATTTTATGTCGGACTATATGATGGATATCGATAACGTCCCAAGTATGATGCCAAAAACAGCACCATCAAAACCAAGCACAACTCCAGCTCCAACAACAAAACCAGGAAAGCCAGATACAGATAGACCTAACCCTAGTAAACGTCCTTTTACACCTCCACCATATATTACGCCAGGTGAAGAACCTTCTCCAAAGGCAGAATATGAAGATGAGTTTGAAGAGGATTATATGGACTATATGGCAGATGATTATGGTTCAAACGAGAGTATGGGTTATATGGAAGATGACGATACTTGTCCAATATGTAACGGTACTGGCCAAGAGAAAAAAATCGGATTCAGCACTAGACCAAATACTTGTATAGCATGTGCTGGTACTGGTAGGGTTAGTGGTGATGTTAATCGTGATATAACTAATATTAATAATAATGGGGATTTTAAATACAACTATAGAGAAAGAAATGGCCTTGATTATATGTCAGATAATGACGATAATTTACCATTAAACAATAGAAGATTTAACCCTATGAGTCCAAAGACAGCACCATCAAAACCAAGTACAACACCGGCTCCAACAACAAAACCTGGAAAACCAGATACTGACAGACCAAACCCGTCTAAGAGACCGTTTACACCACCGCCGTACATTACGCCAGGTGAAGAACCTTCTCCGAAAGCTAGAAAAAAGGGTAAACTTGTTGGTAACCAATATAAATTGGATATGAATGATAGTGGTGATTTGGATTCTGAAGATTTCAGAATGTTACGTAATAAAAAACGTAGAGATTAGTAATGAAAGAGTTATTCCTAATATATATTAATAAAATTGGTACAAACCACAAAGGGGAACACATTTTTGAGTTCCTCTTTTCGGATAGAACTGATTGGGATTGGGATGAAAGTTGGTATGAATCTTCTGTTGTTACAGATAAGAATGATTTGACTCCTGAACCTAATTACATTAAACTTGTAGGTAACTTGAAGACTGAAGATTTAGACTTAGAATTAGTCCAAAACTCTGGAGTATTTCAAATTTATAACGCTGTTGAAGGTATTATAGCTTTAGGTTGGGAGAAATTGGAAGATAGTGATGAAGATTACCCAGAAGAAAGGATTGTTTTTAGATTCGGTGAATCAAAAGAGTCAATAGAAAATAAATTATATTCGATGGACTTAGTCCTAAATTATAATGAAACTAAAGTGAAAAATTAAAATGACTAATAAAAAAATTAGTAAATTTGTAAATGAGGAAGACACAAGTGGTCTAGACCAACAAAAACAGTTAGAACTTAAATTACAAAATTTAACTAAAGAGAAAGAGGGAACCCAAAATGGTGTGAAAAAATCACAATCCATGGCTGATAACGCTAAGAAATTAGCGTCGTTACCTTCAGGTATGACTGATAGAGCAAAAAGGTATGACCAACAAATGAATACCAACGCTTCTCAAAAGAATACTGAAGAGGCTAGAGCTAATAGAGAAGAAATGAAAAACGTTGACAAACAAATTGATGACGTTACCAAACAAATAGGTAATTTAACTAAAGAACAAATTCTTAGAATGGTTGAATCTAACGAACCAGCTAGGATGAAAAAAAGAGAATTAATTGAAAATATTTTTAACCGATTATTAAAAGAAGACATGAACGATGATTTAAAGAATAAGATTGACAGTGGTGAAAATGACTATGCAAAACATTTAGACCCAGAAACAGTGAAAAGAATGGCTGACAACATCGTCAATGATGTTAAGGCAAATCTTCAAGCTAAAATGGGAGGGCGTGGTCAAGTAAATCTTGATTCTGCACAGAGAACATTATTTCAAGGATTAACAAATGTTCTACCAATAGAGGATAGACACAGAGCAGAACTTGAAAGATTGGCTGTAGAGTTGGTTCGTTCAGAGTATGACATCCCAGAGGATGCGGTAGATTTTGAAGTTAGAATTATGGGTCAAAACCCTATACATAAAACAGGTTTAAAAATGAAGAAGGGTAATAAAAGACCACCTCAAGGAAAATCTGAAGAAGAACTTAAACCTAACGTTACAAAACGTAGGTTAATGAACGCTATGATGCATGGTGCAGCTCGTAAGGGACAATACATGTATCACTTAGCACAAGATGAATTAAATAGAATAGACCCAAATCTAGCTAATAATTACAGTAAAATTATGGCTGGTAATGATTTCATGTATTGGGCTATGAATGACGATACAATCGCACAAGAAAGTGAACATGGTACCCACGCGGGTCAGGTTAGAGTCGACCTTTCAGGTCCAAAACCTAAAATCATCGCACAAGGTATGACATTCCCGTTCCTATTACACGAACTTACTAAAGGTGTGTTAGAATTAATGTCATTACATGGTCTTGACGCCGATAAAGAAACTAGAGATTACGTTTTAGATAAAACAGATAATCTTGAATCAGAACCTTGGGATATTAGACTAGGGCCAAAAATTTGGGAGAAATTTATGGAGTCACTTAACGCTGACGATTTACCATACAAGAGCCATATTTTCAATAGATTATCAACGTTACCACCAGCTGAATTTAACGGCATAGTACAGGGTTTATTAAATGATTCTGAAGAAGCTAAAAGAGCCGTTAGAGAAATGGCTGATGATGTTCGTAAAGAACAAAACGACTATGATGTTGATTCAGCTTTAGGTCAATTTAGTGACCAAGGTGGTGGAGAAAATCCAGAAGGTCCAGAAGGTCCAGAGGATGAAGATGAAGACGAACTATTAAAAGGTCTTCTAGGTGGAAAAGATGAACCAGAATCTGAAGACGGTGAAGATGAAGATAATGACCCAGAAAATTGGTCTGAAGAAGAATTAACAGACGCTATCGACCAAGCTCTTGATGCTGGTGATTTTGATTCTGTTAGAGGTCTAACAGATATTTTAAATAGAAAGTACTAAAAATATTACCACGATTTAGGACCGCGGTAGTTATGTGGGATGAAAGCTCCCAATTAAACCCATCTGTTCGCTCCAGATGGGTTTTTTATTGCTGATAGAATTAAATGATGTTTCTTAATATTTATATAATAAAGGAACACCATTTTTATGTCTACAATTCCACAAAATAAGGGTCAGAAACTTCTAGAGATAGGTAAATGTATTAAAGATCCTGCTCACGCAATTGAGGGTTACCTTACAACATTTGACCAAACACAAAAGAGTTTCGTTAATTTCAAATTATTCCCTAAACAGAAAGAATTAATTAAGGCGTATAAAGACAATCGTTTTAATATTGTGATGAAACCACGTCAGGCGGGTGTATCAACCACAACTGCGGCTTATATCGCCGTTATGACGGCTTTAGCTGACCCAAATAACCCACAAAGGGTACTTATTTTGGCAAACAAACAAGAAACAGCTATTGAATTCCTTAAAAAAGTTAAAGATTTTACCGCTCAACTTCCCGACTGGATGAATGTGTGGGCAACTGGTAACGATACCTCTTGGTTTGATGTAGAAAAAAATTCACAAAAACATTATAGATTAAAGAACGGTTCTGAGGTAAAAGCCGTAGCTACTTCAATGGATGCCTTACGTGGTTACACACCAACACTACTTGTGATGGATGAGGCAGCTTACATTGAAGGAGGTGAAGAAGTTTACTCCGCAGCTCAACCAGCCCTTTCTACAGGTGGTAGGGCGATTTTAATTAGTACACCAAATGGTATGGATCCTTTATACTATAAAACGTATATGGCGGCCACAACAAAAGAAAAAACCAATAACCCATTTAATATTGTTGAAATGAGATGGTTTCAAGATCCTCGTTATAACAAAGGTATGAAATGGCAGAAAAAGAATGAGGCTGATGAGGTTATTGATGAGATGGTTGAGATGGATTTCACTCAATTTGAACGATTAGAAAATGAAGGTTGGACACCAACATCACCTTGGTTTGAGATGATGTGTGGTCAGTTAAATAACAACGCCAGAATGATTGCACAAGAACTATTGTGTGCATTTAACGGTTCAGGTGACAACGTTATCAACCACAAATATATTGATTACCACAGAAAAAATAACGTTAAAGACCCTATCAGAACTGAATGGTTGGATAATGGTATGTGGATTTGGGAAGATCCAATTCTCGGTCATGAATATATTATGGCTGTTGATGCTGCGTCGGGTTCTGCAGATGACTTTGGTACTATCTGTATTATGGATTTTACAACAGGACATCAGGTTGCTGAATATCACGGTAAAATTGCACCAGATATTTTAGGTGAGATTGCCACAGAGTATGGTAACAGGTATGAAGCCTTTGTTGTTGTCGATATCACTGGTGGTTACGGTGTTTCATCGGTGTTAAAAATGATTGAACTTGGTTACTCATCAAAAAAAATGTACTACGATGTGGTAATAGGTATTGATTCAGTAACAAACAATAAGACATTGGAAAAACATATGAGAGATGGTAAATTACCAGGTCTTAACTTCCAAAAAAATAGAAATACAATCATAACCAAACTTGAGGAGGCTGTTCGTTTAGATTCATTTAAAGTTAGGTCTATTAGAGCACTTGCTGAGATGGATACTTTCGTATTTAAAAACGGAAGACCAGACCATATGAAAGGGTATCATGATGACCTTTTAATGGGCATTGCGATGTGTTGTTTCGTTAGTCAAACTTCTTTTAAGGATTTAGAAAAAAGTAAGGGTCAAGCTAAAGCAATGTTAGACTCTTGGGTTGTATCAACTACAACTAGTGAATCTATAGGTCAGTTAAATACAACCGAATATAACGGTCTTTTAAACAGTGGTGAACTTGCTAGACACGTTCAAACAGCAACATCAGAACATAACTGGGTTTTTATGGGACTTAGTGGGTTTAAGGATAAAGAAAAAAATAAAAAAATAGTAAGAAAATAATAAATGGCTAAAAGTACAAGAACATCACAAAATAACCCATTTCCTAATTCGAAAAACGTTAGAAGGGGTGCTGGTCCAATGAATTATCAATGGAGTCCAACACCTTTTCAAAAAAAAAGTGAAACCCAAAAAGGACTAATAGGATGTAACGGTTACATAGATAATATTACCACTTATGTGTATAATATTTTAACTAACGGTGATCATTTGGCCTATGTCGACTGCGACTATGTAGTATAACATTCACATTTAAGTTTGTTAGCTTACCTTTAAATTTGAATATTTATGTGTAAATAACAAAGTTTTGAAAAAAAATTAATGGCAGATAATAATAAAGATTTAACAGTATATCAAAAACTCTTCTACTTGTTTGGACAAAACAAACCAGTTCAAAGAACAACCCCTAAATACACTTTAGGTGACGGTGATGTAATCACCACTAACTCTAAGCAACAGTATGAAAAGGAAAAATTAGAAGGACAACAACAAAACTATCTTGAAGCTCAATGGGCTAGGGTTGATAGTGAATTGTACCAAAAAGCCGTCTATTACGAAACATCAAGAATTGCGTCATATATGGATTATGAGGCAATGGAATTTACACCAGAAATAGCTGCCGCTTTAGATATTATGTCCGAAGAATCTTGTACACCAAGTGAACAAGGGAAGGTTTTAACTATTCAATCAAATTCAAAAAGAGTTAAAAACGTATTAGAAGATTTATTTTATAATATTATAGATATTCAAACTAACTTACCAATGTGGACTCGTAATACGTGTAAGTATGGTGATAATTTTGTATTCTTAAAAATTGACCACTCTAGAGGTATTATCGGTTCATCTCAGTTAACTAATATTGAGATGGAACGTAAGGAAGAAGGTATGTTTCCACAACAAACTAAAGAAAGTGATGGAGCTACAACTAAGAAAAAACAAGTAACCTTCCACTGGCGTGATAAAAGTTTAGATTTTAACCCATGGGAAGTTGCCCATTTTAGATTATTGGGTGATGATAGAAGATTACCGTACGGTACTTCCGTTTTAGAGAAAGCAAGAAGAATTTGGAAACAATTATTACTTTCTGAAGATGCAATGTTAGTTTATCGTGTTGTAAGAGCACCAGAAAGACGTGTATTTAAAATATATGTGGGTAACATTGATGATAAAGACGTTGATGCTTACGTACAAAAAGTAGCTAATAAATTCAAAAGAAATCAGGTTGTAGACCAAAAAACTGGTCAGGTTGATTTACGTTATAATACGTTAGCAGTCGACCAAGATTATTTTGTTCCCGTTAGAGATCCAAACGCACCAAACCCAATTGAAACGTTGGCGGGTGCCAGTAATTTGGACCAAATTGCTGACATTGAATATATTCAGAAAAAGTTATTAACAGCTCTTAGAGTACCAAAACCATTCTTAGGTTTTGATGAGGCAGCTGGTGACGGAAAAAATTTAGCCTTGTTAGATATACGTTTTGCTAGAACTATTAACCGTATTCAACAATCAATGATTCAGGAATTGAATAAATTAGCTATTATTCATTTATATATTTTAGGTTTTACAGATGATTTAAATAATTTCACTTTAAATCTAACCAACCCATCTACTCAAGGTGAGATGTTGAAAGTAGAACAATGGAAAGAAAAAGTTTTACTTTATAAAGATTTAGTTTCACAAGTTGATGGTGGTATTGCTCCATCATCACATACTTGGGCGAAGAAAAACATCTTTAACTGGACTGATGAGGATATTAAAACTGACCTTGAACAACAAAGAATGGAAAGGGCCGCATCAGCTGAATTAGAGAATACCGCGTCTATAATTAAAAAGACTGGATTCTTTAATAGAGTTGATAGTCTTTACGGTGAAATTGGTGGTGGTGAACAAGCAACAGCTGGTACCGAAGAAGGTGGTGGAGATGAAGGTGGAATGGATTTAGGTGGTGGAGGTTTCGGCGGAGGTGGAGGCGGTGGTCTCGATTTTGGTGGAGATGAAGATGCTGGTTTAGGTGGAGAAGATGCTGGTTTAGGTGGAGAAGATGCTGGTCTAGGCGGAGAAGAGGTTGGTGGTCCTGAGGCTGGAACACCTGAAACAGGTGGATTCGGAGAGGGTTTCCGTAATCAGGATAAGAACATAATTGATAAACTTTTATTAGAAGGTAGACGTAAAAACGAAGATATTATGATGATGACTGAAGGTATAAAAAACCTAATCGGTGATGAAGATAAAGAAGATGAAGAAGAATTTTAACTTACTATAAAATTATAATATTTATATAAAAAAAGAATTATGAATTTCGGAACAATTAAAGATATATACGCTAAATTTTTAGCGAATTCCTATATAACGGAATCTAAAAATAGTAAGGATAAAAAAATTTACAAAAATTTTATAAAAAATTTAGTTGAAAACCCTATTCTTAAAGCACAATTTGTTGTTTATAAAAATATTGAGAACGGGTATTTACCTTCTGAGGTTAGTGCTGTTGAATATTTGAAAGAAAACATTTCTCTTTTCGATAATTTTAATAAAAAAGATATTATTAAAGAAAATATTAAATTAGGTGATAAATTAAATGTTATTTATAAAAGTTATTTAGTACCAGGTGAAATGTTTCAATCAACTAGTACTATGTTATTAAATAAACCTAAAAACATTCACGAGGCAATAAACAACCTAATTACATTAGAGAAATCGGTTGAGACACTTAACACACTTCATGAATCTTTTGAGGTAGTTAAAAAATGGTTAACCACACCTAAAGAAATTTTGGAAAGTACTAAAAAACCAACAGTAGACGCTAACAAATTTTTAAACAGTGCTGTAGATAAGTACAACGAAAAATATTCAACACTATCAGAAGAGGAGAAAAAAGTTATTAAAACTATTATGTCTACAGATGATAAAGAAAAAGAGGCTTTTTTAAAAACCATGGTAAAAGAATCCATTGTTTTAATTAATAACGCACTTAAAGAATATGGCGGTAGTTTAGATATTAAATCAAAATTATTGGAAGCTAAAGATGTTGTTTATAACATAGTGTATAGTGAAGATACGTTTAAAGAAAATATTACAAAGGTATATAACTTAAAAAATAGTTTAACAAATTAAATTAAAACTTAGTTTTAAATGGTTAATAAAAATTCAGATAATTTAAAAAAATTACGTGAAATTGTGGGCAAAATGGAGTCACAAAAAGAGATTTTTGAAATGGAAGAATCAATACCTTATCATGACGAATTAACAGATAAAATTAACGGTTTAATTCATGACGGGTTAAATAATTTAACCCATGAACAAAATGATAGGGTTAAACTAAAAAATTATGAAGCACTCTTTACATCAATTATTGCTGTATTTGAGGGTGTAAAACAAATGGTATAATGGAAAATAGTGATTTTAAATCTCTTTGGGCTGAATACTCAAAATTAGTTCTTAAGGAACTCGATAGGATGAACAACAACTACGAGAACCTTAGAAGTGATTTCGATGAAAGATTTAAAGAAATAAACGATAAACTTAGTGATGTAAAAAACACTAAGGAATTGACATCCGAACTTAAAGCTTGGCAAGAAAAGGTTAATGAAGTTTGGTCACCGACCCAAATGAAAGAATCTAAAGATGAACTTTATAAACAAAAAAATCGTTGGACTGCAACAGTTGCAATATTAGCATTTATTCAAATTGTTTTATCAATAATAGTAGCAATTAAAACATTTTTCTAATGGCAAACTTAAAAGACATCACGCAAATAGATATTAATAAATTTTCTTTTGCACAAATGACAAGTAATAATAACGGTAAAACATCTGGTTCAGGAACTTGTGGTATTTACCTAGTATTCATTGGTGGTATTGTAGGTGTAATGGGGGCAATCTCTTCATTATATACAAAATCACCAGAATCAGCTAACGTTCTATTATTCGCCACTGGTACGATAATGACTGGGGCTGGATTATTGGGGTATCGTAAATCTAAGGAGGGATTAGGAATGGAACCTATCACACCAGAAGAACCAACATCACCTGTACAGTAAAAAATTAAAGACCTCGATAAACGAGGTCTTTTAGTTTAAAGATAGGGGTTTCCTCTATCAATTATAATTAGTATAATTGACTATATAATAATTTCTAACAAATGGCAAAATTATGAGTAAAGTATTTTTAGAGTACATTTGGCTTGATGGTAATATCCCACAAAATATTAGGTCTAAAACTAAAGTGGTGGATAATACTGATATCCTAGAAACAGATGGGCAACCTAAACAAGGGTATCCTGAATCTTATCCGTTATGGAGTTTTGATGGCAGTTCAACTAAACAAGCTGGAGACGAAGAAAAGTATGGTTTTAAGGGTACAGATTGTGTACTAAAACCCGTCTATGTTGTAGACGATCCTTTTAGAGGGAATCAACATAAATTAGTTTATTGTGAGGTATTCAACCCAGATGGTAAAACCCCACATAAATCAAATACAAGAGCTAAATTAAGAGACCTTCTTAATGAACTCAAATTAAAAGAATACGATGCGAACTTAAAAGAAGTTCCGTGGTTCGGATGGGAGCAAGAATATGTACTTACACACGCTCCAGATAAAACAAATCATTTTAAATATGGTGGTGGAATCCCGTTAGGGTTTAATCCAGGACCAGATGGTAAACCAAGACCACAGGGTGACTACTATTGTGGTGTGGGTGGTTTAAATGTTATCGGACGAGAATTAGTTGAGGAACATTTACATAAATGTGCTGAAATCGGTTTAATGATTGGTGGTATTAATGCTGAAGTTTTAATTGCTCAATGGGAGTACCAAATAGGTCCTGTTACAGCACTTAACGGTTCGGATCAGTTATGGCTTTCACGATACATACTTGAAAGAGTTGTTGAAAAACATGGGTTCGGTATTTCTTACAGTCCAAAACCAGTTGAAGGTAATTGGAACGGTAGTGGTTGTCACGTTAATTTTTCAACAAAAGAAATGCGTGATAAAGGTGGATTAAAAAAGATTCTTGAAGCTTGTGAAAAACTAAAAGAACGTCACAAAGAACACATCGATGTATATGGTGTTGAAAATGAAAAACGTTTAACAGGTAGACACGAAACTTCAAGTATGGAAGAATTTAGTTTTGGTAATAGTGATAGGGGTTCGAGTATTCGTATACCTGTTGCTACTTATACCAACGAGAGGGGTTATTTTGAAGATAGAAGACCAGCGGCTAACTGTGACCCTTATTGTGTATCAAAAGTGATGATTGAAACTGTATTTGACAAGGTTGGAATAACAATGGAGCAAATAAAACAATAGTTTCATGAAAAGAGGAAAAGAGATTAGATTAAATCTACCTTACGACTACAATGTGATATCGGGTACGGTTGACAACAGAAATCCTGAATCAATTTATATTCAGATATCAGCGTGGGGAAAACCAAAAAATAAGTATGAGGAAAATTTTGACGGTGTTATAAAACAAAAATCTAAAAAAATTAAGAGAAAATTATTTGAAGTATTAGATACAAATCATTTTTTTGGTAAAGCAATAGTGGATTTTAATATGGCATCATCAGGTATTTCACATGATAAAAGAAGTTTTATGTCTGTAGAGATGACGTTATTCCAGAAGGAACCAACACCAGTTAATTCAGATAAACTACTACCAAAACTTAATAAGATATCGGAAAAGATAATAACCGATGTATTTGAAGTTGATGAAGATTTTAAATTTTACAGGAAAAAGAACTAGAAACACAAAACCCCGAGAAATCGGGGTTTTTTATTAGAAATATATTTCTTCTAGTTTACCTTCCACTTCGAAAGGGTATACAGGGGTCCATTGGTCTATTTGATTTGCCATTGCTGGTTTACCACCCTCACCTTTATTTACCGCCACAGTAATATGCGGGTTTAAATTTTTGGTTCTAAATTCGGTATCTACTTTAACAGCTAAAACTTTATCCGTTCTACCGATGTGAGTAATCAATAAATCAAATGACTGACCTAATAATGGTCGGTATTCATCTTTTAATGGTCCCATATTAATAGTCATATGGTGAGCTAAAGTTTCCCAAGTTGCAAATAAATCATTACCAGGTGTCTTAACGTACTCAAGTAGTCTACTTCTAGATTCTTCAGTTAATACTATAGCTGAATAGGAGACACTTCTTTTAGATTCGGTTATGAGTTTATCAAAAATCTCTTTTTCTAATCTCTCCTTTTCATTACCAATTTCCTTACCCACTAACCCCCTTCTTTTAAGAGCATCACCAGATGTAGTAATACGATATTTTATGAAAGCTTCGACTAATTTCATATTCATACCGTTAAATCTAGCGAAATCAATTAAAGTTGTTTCATCTAATTTACTAGTTTCAAATTTTTCCCTCAATTTAAATGCATTACTAGAGTTTAAACCTAAAAACTGTATTAAGAAACTAATCTGTTTACCCTCGTCTGAAGTATACTTAAGTCTGTCAACTAAAGTTTTTTCAACTAATCTAACATCGTTACTTCTCAATAAAGTAGCTATTAATATTAAAGGATTTTTAGTCTCAATCATTGGTTCCGTTGTAACTACTAGACGTGAGAATATCCAATCCCATAAATTATACTTGTCAATCATCTGAGTAAAATAACCAACAGATTGTGCCTGTTTAATACCTTTTAAAAATTCATCTCTAATTCTTTCTTGAGATAACGGTAAACCATTACCACTAATGGGTGTTTTATCTTTGGTTATTGCATCAATAATGTCTTTATCTAATTCAGAACCCACTCTAGCTGCAAACCTAAGTGCTCTAAGTATACGTAACTTATCTTCATCAAAGCGTTCGGATGCGGAACCAACGGTCCTAACTATGTTACTTTCTATGTCACCAATACCACCAACCAAGTCAACTACTTCACCCTTATCTATATCATAGAAAAGAGCATTCATTGTTAAATCTCTACGTAATACATCTTGGTCGATTGAAGTATACTCTACTGAATCGGGTCTTCTACCTTTACCAATATCCTTACGGAATGTGGCAATCTCATATTGACCATTTTCTGTAACAACATTAACAATAGCGAATTGTTCCCCCATATCTATCGTACGATACATACGTAACATGGATTTAACTTTTTCTGGTGTAGCATCAGTTGCCAAATCAAAATCTTTTGGCTCTTGTTTATTTAATAAATCTCTAACAGCACCACCAACAACATATAATTCATGACCGTTTTCTTTAAAAATACGGTTCATTCTTAATACGGAATCTGGTAGTTCCATTTTTAATTCTCTTCTTATAGTTTCTTCTTTCAATTTTTCTTTATAATTAGGGTTTAGTAAGTATATGTCAATATCAACTTCATTGGGGTATTTTCTATATTCTCTCACAAAAGACCAACAATTATCTCCGGCACATTCCTCCCTTTTATTTTTCCACATTGGGCTGGAGTTTAAGACAATATTGTTACCCTCTGGACTAATCCAATTATCAAATTTAACTAATATAATATCATTATCATTGTATTTTTCAATAGAAATTATAGTTCCAGGTTCCATTTCCCATTCATCCAGGGTAATTTCATCATCATCTAATTCACGTCCGTCTACAATAATTTTTGTACCTACGGTTAACATATCTGGTGTTGCAGGGAAATATTCTGAATTTAATATATCACCGACCCAATCAAAATCATTCTCTTTTAAGATTTTTCTAACCACATTCTTCATATAAGATAAATATCGATATTTATGGCATATTTATTAATAAAACTTTGCATATGAAAATTTTAAGACCAGGTGATACAGGTAAAGGTATTTTAGTTGAATACGACTCTGGATACATTTCCCCTGATTTAACATACAAAGGTAGAAAGAATTCCGATTTAATTAAAGAACATTTATTAACATTAAATGAATTTAAATCAGGTACAAATATCGGTAAAGACGGTAGTTTGCCTGATGTGGTTATTGTTTATGCCGTACTTCAAAAATGGGGTATTGAAAATAAAAACGGAAGGATATATCCTAAAGAGATTCTTGAAAGAGAAAATGATAGATATCAAGAATATATTAAAATGGGAACCTCACTTGGTGAATTAAACCACCCAGAATCATCAATCATTGATGCTGATAGAGTTTCGCATAGAATCACAGAAACTTGGTGGGAAGGTAAAACCTTAATGGGTAAATTAGAACTAGATACTACCCCAGGTTATCATAAATTAGGTGTTATTAGTTCTGTCGGTGACAAGGTTGTCAACATGATTAGAAAAGGTTGGACAGTTGGTATTTCATCTCGTGGTGTTGGATCCCTTAAACAAGAAGGTGGTAAGAATGTTGTTCAAGACGACTTCGAATTAATTTGTTGGGATATTGTAACTTCACCATCAACCCCAGGTTCGTGGATATCTTCAGATTCTTCAGATTTAAAAACATATACTGAATCGGTAGAAAATAAAATGGGTTGTAATGGATACACTTGTCAATGGAGCTTAGTAGAAGAATATAAGCCAACAACAATCCCCTTCACTGATATTACCAACACGAAAAATCAAAAATTATTACAAGGATTAAATAATTTTTTAAGATAAATAAGATATTTATTTTTTGCAGCTGCTTTAGCAAAAAGCAGCTTAAGCAAAAAAGATCAAAAAGCAGCTAGCAGAAAAAAAATGAAAAACAACCGAAGACTTAAAGAACACCACGGAGAAGATTGGAATCCTAAATTATTGGATATGTCTTTAAATACTTTCTTAGATAAACTTAAATCGGTAGATAAAAGAGGTTATGAAAGTGTTGAATCTATAATAGAAAAACACAAAAATAATATAATAAAAGAAAGTAGAATTAATGAAATTGGTGGTTATGACGACCCCAATATGTACGCACAACACGCTGGTGCGTATCTAGGTATTGTAAAAGGAAATTATAATAAAATTGTTGAGGCTTTAAAAGGTATTGAAAACGTTCATTCAGATATGTTAGACGATACTTTTAGAAAAGAAATGGAAAGTTTTTTAACATCTATGGATGAACCCTTAAAAAAATTAAGAGAGTCACTTATTAATGTAGAGAAGAAACATTTAGGTCATCTTAGAGGCGGTAAACCTACTCCAAGAGATTTAGATAACGAAGAGTAATATACAAATAAAAATATTAAATAAGGGGATATGATTTACATATCCCTTTTTTTTTGATAAAATTATTATATAAAATTATAAATTATGGAAGATAATGTAGCAAAGTATTACCTTGTAAAGGTTGAGTTCGAAACAATTAACGAACAAAATGGTAAATTAAAAAAAATTAAAACTAAGTATCTTGTGGATGCAATGACTTGTACTGAAGCTGAGGCTCGTGTACGTTTGTATTTAAAGGATTCTGTTTTGGATTATGAAGTAGTTGGGGCAACTAAGAGTGACATTGAAGATGTTGTTACAGTTCCTGAACCAGTTAAGGTGGTATCTAAATCTTAATTACGATATTTTTTAGGTAAACCAACACGGTCAGCCACTTTTTGAAACACACCACCATGGTTTCTACCTTCGGTGTCTTCAACTCCGTGAGCTGCATGAATTAATTCGTGTTTAATAATATCTTTAACGTATTCTGTATCTTTTAAGGCCTTGGGGTGTATTTTCATATCTCCAAGGTCTTTTCCATTTTCTGGATGTTTGAATGATCCAATCTTACCGTCTTTAATGTTATCATCAACGGTAATAACAATTTCATCATTAACGGGTTCTTCACCAGTTACATCAATATATGCGTCTCTAACATCTTTTTCTATCTTATCTTTCATGTAACTAACTTTTTCTGTAGCCTCAGGATAGTTTGAATTTTCTTTTGCTTTCTTTTGCATATAATCTACTTTTTTATCAAAATTCTCAGTTTTGATACGGTTTTCAGTAAATTCTCTTAAGATATTTTTAATGTTTCTTTTCATTAATAATAAATATCCACCATTTTAAATAAAAATTTTCACTTATTTCTCTTGACTATTTGCACTTTGCGTTTGGCAAACATATTTATTTAGAAATCTTGCAGATATACTTGCAAGTAAAATAACCATAAACAAAATAAATTGAAAATGGCAAACGAAAAGAAATCGATTATTGAGGAAGCTCTTCTTGAGGCATCACAAATTGACGCCACTTTCAAATCCAACGCAAAAGAAATACTGGCTCACACAATGGGTTCAGAAATTGAAGAAATGGTAAAGGAATCATTAACTGGTTCGAAGAAAAAAAGGAATTTGAAGGAAGAGGATGAATTAGATTTGGACTTAGAATTGGATTCTGATGACGAAGTTGAAGGAGAAGGTGATGAGGACGAAAACACAGAAGGTGAAGAAGGTATTGAAGGTGAATTAGATCTTGAACTTGGAGACGAGGACGAAGATTTAGATGACACTGAAGATATTGACTTAGACTTAGGTGGACTTGACGACGGAGGTGAAGACACTGATTTAGGTGGTCTTGATTTCGGCGGTGAGGATAACACTGACTTAGGTCTAGGTGACGAAACTGATGTTGAAACTATGGACCTTACAGGTGCTAGTGACTCCGATGTAATCTCTGTTTTTAAGAAAATGGGCCCAGAAGATGAAATCGAAGTTGTAAATGACAACGGAATGGTAACCTTAAAAGATAATAAATCTGGTTCAGAATATCGTATCGAACTTAACGCAGGTGGTGGTCAAGGAATTGGAAGTGTTGAAACTTCTGAAATCGAAATGGAACCAGAACTTGAATTAGGTGAAGGCACTGACAACGATACTTTAGAAGAGGGAATCATCTACGAAATTGTAGTAGATGATGATGAAGATGGTGAGTCTTATGGACACGAATCTACCGAATCTATGGAATTCGAAGCTGGTGAAGAAGAAGAAGAAAATGAAGATAATATGTCATACATGAGTGGGCCAAAAGATACTGATTACATGTCTCATAATTTAAAATACAAGCGTATTAAACAAGGACAAGGTTCTAGAGCGGGTATTACACATGAGAGTGTGACTGAATCTAAAGTTATAAAACTTAGAAAAGAAAATACAAGTTTAAATACAAAAAACCTAACTCTTGAAAATGAGAACAAAGAACTTAAAGGGAATCACGATAAAATGGTTGACGCTCTTAAACAGTTCAGAACTAAACTTCAAGAAGTAGCAGTTTTTAATAGTAATCTTACTTACGCTGTAAGACTATTTACTGAGAATTCCACTACAAAAGACGAAAAACAAGAAATTTTAAAAAGACTTGATGGTGCTAAGAGCATTAAAGAATCACAGTCTATTTATAAGCAACTGATGAAGGAATATTCAAGTGGTAAAGCTCCAATTAAGGAGTCAATCGACGAGAAGATTAACAAAACGGCTTCAAGTGGGGCATCACAAATTAGTGAACAAAGCGTCTTTGTACATCCAGAGTTAAAAGAAATGAAGAAACTTTGGGAATACAATTATAAAAAATAATAACAATAAAAACAAAAAAACCTACAAAAATGGGATATTTATTAAAATCAGGTGAAGTTGGTAATATCGGATTAAAGCACCAAAAGGCTATCCGTGAGGCAACTGTAAACAAATGGGATTCATTAGGATTCCTTGAGGGCTTAGAAGGCCACATTAGAGAGAACATCGCTTTGTTATATGAAAACCAAGCATCAGTTCTTATTAACGAGTCAACTCAAGCAGCTGGTGGTCAATCTACTGGTTCTTTCGAGACTGTAGTTTTCCCTATCGTTAGACGTGTATTCTCTAAATTATTAGCGAACGACATCGTATCAGTACAAGCTTTGAACTTACCTATCGGTAAATTGTTCTACTTCGTACCTAAGACTTCTGATAGAAACTCAGATGGTACACACAATTCAATGTATGTAGCAGAATGTGTTAACTGTCCAGAAGCAGTATTCGGTAATTGTGCAAAGAATCTTTACGATAGATTCTATAATGATGGTATGTTTGACCAGTCAAAAGGTAATATCACAGTAAAAATCGCTTCAGGTACTTCGGTAACTTGGACAGCTTGTACTGGTGGTTTCAATCTTACAGCAGGTAAAACTCCAGCAGCATCAGATGGTTCATTACGTAACCAAATCGTTCAGGTAACTGGTTTCAACAACTCAGCTCCTGGTCGTTTAATCGGTCCTGATGGAAATGAGATGGATACTGAATCTTTCTTAGCTTCATTAACTGTTATCGCAAACACAACAATTACTGACATCGATGGTCAAGTAATTTTTAATGTTGGTAATACTGTTCCTTTCCGTTTGTTAACTCAAAAATACGGTAGAGGTATTGTTGACTATGGTGATATTTGTACTCCAGACGGAAAACTTAATATCGACCTAGATTTAACTCATCCAACTTGTGTTAGTTGTCAAAGAAGTAGTTTTGATGGTTACATCGGAGCTAACTACACAGCAACTACAATCACTAACGCTTCAGTAGCGATTACTTGGAGACAGTACGAAGATCTTGAAATGACTTCAGAAATGGGTGAAGTATCGTTCGAACTTGAATCTGTAACAGTTTCCGTTACTGAAAGAAAGTTAAGAGCTACTTGGACTCCTGAATTAGCTCAAGACGTTAGTGCATTCCACAACATTGATGCAGAAGCTGAATTAACAGCTTTATTATCAGAGCAAGTTGCAGCTGAAATTGACCGTGAAATCTTAATGGATTTACGTAAAGGTGCGGCATGGCAATTACGTTGGGATTACAACGGTTGGAAGCGTTTACCAAACAACAATGGTTACACTCAAAAAGATTGGAACCAGACATTGATTACAGCTATCAATCAAATCTCAGCTCAAATTCACAAAGCTACTTTAAGAGGTGGTGCTAACTTCGTTGTTGTATCGTCTGAAGTATCAGCGGTAATGGATGACTTAGAGTACTTCCACGTATCAAACGCAGCTCCTGAGCAAGATCAGTATAACATGGGTATCGAGAGAATCGGTTCACTTTCTGGACGTTACAGTGTATATCGTGACCCATATTCTCCATCATACTCAGTATTGATTGGACACAAAGGTAAGTCATTGTTAGACACTGGTTACATCTACGCACCATACGTGCCGATGCAGCTTACGCCTACAATGTACAATCCGTTTAACTTCGTACCTGTTAAAGGTATCATGACTCGTTACGCTAAGAAAATGGTTAATAACCGTTTCTACGGACACATCAGAGTTGACGGTTTACGTACTTTTGATATCAGAGAGTTAAGATAATCTTAATTTAAGATAAAAACTAAGGGGGACTAAGTCCCCCTTTTTTTTTTACGTGATATTTATATGAAGTATGAGGGATTTAATTAAGAAAATATTAAAAGAAGAGGTCAAATCAGTTACTTGTGAATGTGGGTGGTCTTGGAAATTATCTGAAGGTGGTGATGATCCATATGTTTGCCATAAATGTGGGGTGGATAACACCAAAAAATACTTAAAAGAATCTGAAGAAAATGATTTCGATTGGATTGGTGATCCTTTTGGGGTTGAATATAATGTGATAAAATATTTAGAAGATAACTATGTTATAGGTAGGTGGCAAACCGATATGATTGAAGCCTATGATAATAAAGTTTACATAGTAGTCGATGATAAACCTTATTTTATTGACGAAAATAAGAAATACCTAGTTAATAAGTTATACCAAGAACTTGTTACTGTTTTTAGTGAAATTAATACGCCAGTACTTAGAAGAAGTATTAGACAGTATCTAAACGATATAAACGATTAATCATCATCGTCATCACCATCTTTATACCACCTATCACGATTACTGTCGTCTTGGTAAGATTTTAAGTTAGCTAATTCAACGGAAACTCTTTTAAAATCATCACCGATAATTTTAATATCCTCAAGTTTTTCCTTAAAAGACTCATAACCAGCTTCAATGAGTTTTCTTTCATTGTCAGTTAAGTCCTCAACACTAACAGCTATTTTATTAGCCATCATTTCAGTGTATTGTTCTTTAAGGGTTTTGAATTTCATGTCTTTCATAAGACAAAGATATGAAGAATTATTTAATAAACCTATGTTTTTCTATTTCAGGTATTAAATCTAACGGTCCTTTTTGGCATTTAACCAAAATTAGGTCAACTTCGTCTTCAGTTAAAAAGGCAATTGGGTCTTCCCAATCAGTACCTAACATTTCATATGTACCGACCCCTTCAAGGCCGTAAAGAAGATAACTTGTTCTTGGGCCAACAACAGAAATTCTATGACCGTTTGGTAGAACGACAATTGCTTGGTTTGTGAATATAGCTGATGCGTTTGGGTGTTTTTTGAACACCAAGTCGTTAAATCTAATTATGTGTTTATTGGTATCCAATTTGTTCCGTCCCAAAATTCTAACCTATTTAATACTTGATTCCACATTACAGAACCTAAAGAGTGTACACGTCCAGTAAATATAGCATCACCATCGGCGTGTAATACAAACTGTGGATCTGGATGGTTCGGTATATCTAACCTAACCGTAAAATCGTTAGGTACTGTATTTACCCAACCAGTAACTCCGTCTACATTAGTTTGTAAAAGATGGCCCACAATATTATCATCAGGTATTGTATTCAATGATCCTAACAATATTGTTTCATCATTCTTTACAACAAAGTTAAAACTTTTAATTGATTTTTTTATCATTTAATAAAAATAAAAAAAGGGAGAGTATTGTAAACCCTCCCTTTTTTATATTATCATATATCTTTTAAAGATTAGAAGTTTTTAGATTCTTCTTTTACCCCTTTTTCACGGGCCACCTCTTTATTGGTTTTACCTTTAAAGTTAGTGAAGACTGCGTCTATAACTTCTTTTGGTAAACTTGCCATAAGTTCCATCATACCCACAGCTGTAACTTGTGCGTCTTTAGAGTCCCAAATGGTCGTCGCACCATCACCAGATTTGGTTTTATCGTGGTGGAAAGCTACTTTTGAGTAGATTTTCTCACGAGTTTCTTCTTCCTTAACGGATTTATCAATCACGTAGATTAAAACACCGTTTTCTGTGTATTGGTTAAAATACTTTTTGAAATCGTGTTGGTCAGAAGCCACACACCATTTGGTAGATTTACCGTACATACCAGAACTACGTGAGGTAAGAGGTTGGATTACCAAAAATTTGTCATCTTCAAAAAGTGTGACAGTTTCAAACTTTTTAACCTGACTCTTGGTTACTTTTTCACGAGCCAATTTGATTGTATCAACAATCTCTGTGTTATTACTATAAGAATAGATATCCTTATTTTCTAATAAATTCTTTTGTGCTAAGTCTTCAAACTCTTTCACAATATCAAACATTTCTTTGAATGTGTTGGTTTTTAATTCTTCTTTTAACCAATCAATCCAAGTCTCAGCTTGTTTTACCATGAAAGGTAAATATTTGTTTGTAACTGATGGGTCATTCTCAGCTAAAATATCAATTAAATCGATGCTAAACTTCGGATTTTGGTCCTTTAAATCTTTCTTCTTTGCCATAATTTGAAACGGGGTTATTTATTTTATATATTAAACTTATTGATTTTATTCGATTCTGTCAACTAATTTTTAATGAAATTATATTTTTTAATGAATTTTGTAGCTAACTCAACTTTAACTAAAAAATATGGGTTAAAATAATTTGTCTTTACGTGACCGTGTGGGGTGGTATAGATTTCTCCTTCGATTTCAACCCAAGATTCTTTCAACCCAACAACTTTCCCTACGTGACTGTTACTACAATCAAATGGTAATCCATTCAACCTTCTAACCCTATCACCAACATTAAATTTTAACATTATACAAATGTACGAATTTTTTATTAACTACCAAATATTTATAATAAAAGAATTTCACATGAAAAAAGTAATTAGACTTAACGAAAACGATATAGAAAGATTGGTGAAGAAAATCATCAAGGAAGATGAAGGTCAACCGGCCCCAGCACAAGGTGGTCAACCAACTCAAAAAAAGGAAAAAGAAGAAAAATTACCAAATGTAAAACAAGTTGGTGATGGTGTACTACCTGGAATTGATGACATTATTAGAGTCGTTCAAGATGCTAAAAGAAAATTTGAAGATTTATGTAACACTAAATTAACTGGTGCTGAAGGTTACAGTAAAGAAATCGACGGTATTGTTAATGATTTTAGTAAACTTGAAGATAAAGTTAGAAAATCTAAAGAAATCATTTCTAATCACTTGGTTAGACAGAGACAAGTAAAGAAGGTTGATTATATGAAACATCAACAACAAGATATGACTAGAAAAAGAATGGACGCTCAAAAGTCAGGAAAACCTTATTTCTATTAAAAATTAAACAAAGCATAAAAAAACCCCGACAAAATCGGGGTTTTTTATTTTATAACAGTTTTAACACCAATCCTTTTCTGATACAATTGTGAATGGAATTACAGATGGATAAGTTCTGACTTCATTACCAGATTCAATTTTAAGTTCCATAAAATAATCATTAGGTATAAACCAAGATGTATCAACTAAGAAAAAGTTACCATCTACAGTTCTACTTACTTCATGCCAATCGATATATTCTATTTCAACACTACCACCTTCTTTAATATAAATTCTATAATAAACTTTATCTATAATAGCTGATTGGTCATACTGATATGGTATACGTACATTTACATTAACTCGTCTAGTATCACCTCTCTTAATTTTTTCTTTGTATTTAATACCAGTAACGTTGAATTCGTAGTCATAAATTGACATGTTAGTTGAATCACCAACACCCAATCCATTAGCACCAGCACTTAAAGTGGAACCAATATTATAATATCCAGTATCGTCTTTTACAATGAAAGTAAGTTCAACATCACCTAATTTTTTATTACCAATTTTAACCCCTTCCCAAACATCACGGAATTGAATATTTCCACAATATCCAGAGATAGGATCATCATCGACACAAATATTAACCGAATAAACACCAGTTGTTATTTGTGTAATACCAGACGGTGGGATTGACATGAACACATTATCGTTTTGGTTATATATTGTAACACCAGTAAAAGTGGCGTTAACAGCTTGTCCACCTGCGTTAACATAAAGACATATATCATTACATTTATTTAAATAGAATTTGTTACGGTCATCTTTAATAACATCATCCCAAGTTGTCTCAAGGAATGGTTCATAAACCGTATTCGTTTCTCTACCAAAGAATCCGACATATTCTGCATCGGCCAATGGAGCAATTTCTAAAGGATAATGGAAAGCTAAACCTAAACCGTAGGTTAAACCTGTATATCCACTCAATATAAGACCGTTAATGTAGTCTGTTATATCGATACATACGTTTTCATCTCCATGGTCGAAGTGTTGTGTGGCAACCACTAAATTAGTTCCACCACTACATACTGTTGTACCAGAAGAACCTGAAGTTGTTCCAGAACTGGAACACCAATTGGTTGGGTCGTTATAAATCCCTTCATTTGACCAACACGTAATTAAACTTTCTCTTTGGAACCAATTTGAAGGTCCTTCACAATATGTTTTATCACCGTCAGCACATGAAACTTTTATTGGTGTGTAATCGTAACCGTTACCTTCACACCAGGATTCAGGTACCTCAAAAAGTGTTAAATCAAAACACGTAGCTCTTTTAATATCACCTATACAAGATGAAACAGTGCGACAAAATTGTTCTTCGTCAAAACAGGAAGTGTTAGTCATTTTGAGAACGTGTCTCATATTAGTAACAGAACCAATTTCTTTTGTGTTTATTTTTTGAATAATTTGTTCAAAATCAACATCGAAAATGTATCTTGAATATTTTAATAAATCTGGATTAAGTGAACCACCATGGAATAACTCCACAATAGGATTCCTCCCTGTATTAACAGACGAATTTCTAACAATTGTATTGTCTTTGGAGAAGTATGAACGTAATATTCCCATTAAATCTTTTTATAATAAATATCACAAGGATTTAATTAGTTTTAACACCACGACTTAAGAATGTACAACCTTCAATATCTGTATATGGTGTATCATCTAAATTTTTCTTGGTCGTCTTTTTACCCATATTATTATTAAACCAAGTTATTAAATCTGATGTAACTAAAGAAGGATCTGGAGGTAACCCACTATAAGGATGTATATGGCCCTCAACAAAGGCTCTCATTTTAGTCATAAAATCCCATAAAACATCACCATATAGTAACGGATGTAAATCATCGTTTTCTGTTTTAAGTTGGGTTAATACATCATCACCCTTCAAAATAGCCGGTGCGTAACCACGTATTGACGAACCTTCGTGACTAATAAGATTAATCTTATCTGCAACCACATTGATGTGGGTTCTATCATCATCTAAATTTAATTTTTTCTTTGTGACATCCTCTTCATTTGTAGATGTAAAAGTTTGTGGTAGTGTGTGGTTTATTGTAATGTAAGCGGGGTTAACTTTGTTTAATTTGAAATTACCCCCTAAAATATTGCTGTTATTACTACCATTTGAAGGATCAATAATATCTTTATAATCTATTTTACCAGCTCTTAATATTATTTCATCATATTCAGATTTATTTCTTAAAATAATATCAGTATTTCTCCTACCCAATAATGCAATATCTTCTTTATCTGGATATATTTTCCAGCTACCATCTAAAGATTCAGGATCTTCAGTCCAAGCTCCATTGTAATTACCAACTTCAACACGCCATTTATTAGGGAAAAATGGTGACTTAAGTAATTCTGGTGGTCTTTGTTGTGAGATTACAGGGCCTATATATTCTCTTCTTATTTTTTTATTACGAAAATCAAATACAGCGACTTTAACAGTCTCACCTACAATAGGTACAACATTAATAAATTTCGGCATCAAGGGTTGACACCAAGGGAGTCCACCTTTATCTGGATCTAATAATTCATTTGATTGTGAGATATCATTATCGACACCTTCTATTCTAACCCTAATTCTACCAGCTACATAAGGATCGTCAATAGAAACAACAATACCATAATGCCACAGGGGAAAAGTTTTTTGGTCTATAGTGACACTACCCCAAACTTGATCACTCATTTATACCTTTTTTAATTACTTATTATCTATTCCGAATCTTGAATTTAATTCGTTAGTAACTTCATTATATTTTTTTTCAACTGAAATCCAATAATCATAAACTTTAATTAAATCTTTTCTGACAGATTCGAATTCAGTCGCTAATTCTTTTTGAATTTGGGTCAACTCAACATTACCTTTATTTTTAATATTTTCCATAACTATCTAGCTGTTGCATTACCTGAGGCGATACCGACAACACTACCAGCAACCTGTACTGGTCCACCAGCGTTACCACCAGTACCTTGAATAATAGTACCAGGCTTTACAGCCACATCAATAACCATCTCCGATGTTATTGCACCAATAATTTCTTCCATCCTAATTCGTTCCATTATTTCAGCGGGTGATACTTTACCACTTGGTAGTGGGCCTACTGGTATACCGGCGTCAGCCTGTCTCTGAATTATTCTTGCCGCAACCTTTGATGGACTTAATCCAGGTCTAGCTGTTGAGGCTAAAATCAAAGGTGTTGGCATGGATGAAGACCTCGAAGTTGGTAATTTAAATAAATTTAACAAAGAGGCTAAAATTGAATTTGGATTTTTAAAATCCGTACAATTCGGATTTATTTCTTTACATTTTCCCATTTTTATGTGAATTCTGAAGTGTTAGGCGTTGGCATAGTTATAATTGCACCTTCAACAACACCAGTTACAATACTCGCTATTGCTTTCATTTTTATTTTTGCCTGTTCTTTAACAATTTTAACACCAATCTCAGCAACTAATTTTATGAGTTCATGTTTAACTTGTTTAAATATAATTTCTATTAAAGCCGCTAAAGACTCTCTGGAAATGAACTCAAAAAAAACTTTGGTCGCTTTAGCATAATCAAAACCGTTAGTTGCTTTAACAGTAATGTCATTAATAGTTTTCGATGATATTTGATATAGTGCAACAATTTTAGGTTCTAAACCAACATTGGTTAATACTTTAGGAAAATCATTAATTAATTTAAAATTAAGAGATTCTTTAGATTTTTTCTTATCTTCTTCTGGAACACCCACCGTTAAATTATTATTTAATGTTGTCATAGATTTTTCAACAACAACATTAACCTTAGAAGGTGGTGTATTTCTTACTTCATCAAACACTGATTTAACCACTTGTGGATCTGAAGTTAGAGCTAATAAACCACACCCCAAATCTATATTAATGGTACCTAAATATTTTTGATTAGCGACATTTTCTATTTCAAATAACTCATCATTACTAAATTTGAAAAAACTATCATCTGTCTGATATTCCTCTTTATAAGGATCGGTACTAGTTATTCTTTCTTGTAATGAGTTAGTTTTTTCTTTTGCTATTAACGAATCTAAACTTGCATTAACATTTGGTAGGTTAGCACCTAATGAACCAGTTAAGTTATTCATTAATTTAGACATCATATTTTCTAATGAAAGTAGTTCCATTGAGTTGATGTAAGCAATTAGAAAATCATCGAATTTCCTACCACTAAAAGAACTATTAATTTGCATTGTAAATTCCTGTGTTAAAGGTAAATACGTAACATCCAATATATTTTTCCAAGACGCAAAACCACCCGTTTGTATTAGGTTATATAAAAACCAATTAAAATCTGTGGTGGCATTTTTTCCATAAAACATTGAACCATTACTTGAAGATGGGTTAATTTTAAGTAAACCATCGAAATCGATTTCTTTTACTTTAACCGTCATAACTGGTGTTGGACTTGGTATTGTAAAATCAGCCCCACAAGCTAAACCAGCTTTAATACCCTGGATGAACCCCTCTTTTAGTATTTTAATTAATGCCGGAAAGAATTGTATTAATATTTCAACTAATATTCTTGCCGCCTCACACTTACCCTTATCCTTGGGTGACTTAGCGTTATCTTTACAAGTAACACTTAGTAAATCGATTAAATAAGGTAATAGATTTTTATTTTTTGATATAACAGATTGCAGGGAGGATGTTGACCTTCCTTTTGGTAAATTTCCTAATACCTCAAAAAGAGCAACATTATTAATGGCTTGTTGTTTATCATTGATGAACCCCATTTATTTAATTTTATAGTCTTTTTTATCGTTGTCATCTTTTTTATCACCGTCATCTTTGAAAAGATCCCTTAACAATACCATATCTTCTGGTGATATGTTACCATCAGATGTATTTTCACCAGTACTAGAACCTGGTTTAAAGATTAATTGACTAAGTAACTTAACTAGACTTAATTTTTTATCTATAGTTGTATCGACAATTTTTAATAAATCAGTATTTGCTTTATTAAGATTAGCTAAATCATGCATGTCTTCGACATTAACTTTAGTTTTATTTTCGTTAATAGTTCTAATACAAGTACTTCTTTGTTCAACAAGTTCATTATAGGCCTCTTGAGCCATAGATAAAAAACTATCTGTTGTTAATTTAACTTCTTTTTTCTTCGGTCTTGCCATAAACAGTTTATTTGCTTATAAATATCAAAATGGTGGTTTTTTATAAACCACCATCTTTAATTAACTTATAAATTGTTTTATATCGTTTCATTGCGTTTCTTATGTCTTTTGTACTAAGAGCTGTAATTTCTCTCATGTAATATAATATAAGATTTTTGTTGTATTTGTTTGTCGCCTCTTGACCTTCGAAGACACCCTCCCAATTTTCTAAAATTGATATTAAAGCGTTGCCAACTCTGATTTCGTTTTCATTTAGAATTTTATTTTCTAATTCTTCTTTAATACTAGAACAAATATCTTCCAGTAAGAATGTTAAATCTACTTCTTGGTTGTCAATATTATAAGATAGGTCTTCATTTTCCTCCAATTCAGAAGAAATGTCTTCATATGAAATTAATGTTTTTAGTTTTTTATCGTCTTTAATTAATTTACCTAAAAGATAATGTTTACAAACAGTACCGTAATAAGAATATGATTTTTTATTCTTTGCTGGCTTAAATTTATGGAATTTTATCATTAAAAATGATAAAGTATCTGAGTGTAAGTCCTCAAAAGACATGTTCTTAGAATAAAGTTTATATCTCCTAATAATACTTTCAATCATAGTATTAAGGGGACTTTGAAGATGTAATCGATATATTTCGTTACGTCTAAATTCTTCTTTGGTTGTACCAGTCCACATGAAACCGTCTATGGCCCTCTTATCTTCAACCATACAGCCTAATGATAGGAATTCTTTAACAGCGTCTTCTTGTATTATACCAAAATAAGGATCCTTTGCGGGCTTTCGGCCTCTTTTTTTCTCCTCTTCCATTATTGGATTGTAGCATTTTCTCTATCAAATTTTATTCCACGATCGTTTTTAAAATAACACTCTTTTCTTGCGGTGTTAAACCAAAATCTTGCTTCGATTGTATCAATTTTTTCTTCACCATTGTAGTAGTTAAAGAAAAGTGAATCAGGTCTCATATTGGTTTTCTTATAACCTAATTTAGGTACTGTCATCATCTTTTTATCGTAATATGACATTCTTAATAAGAACTCATAGATAAAATGTAATTTAATACTTGGTTTTAACCCACCAACAGCTTTAAAAGCCTCAACTTTAATAACCGCTCCCGAAAGTTGGAAGTTTGGGTAATTAAGTAATGCGTCATTGTCTAAGAAACCTAGTTTATCCGAAAATTCTTTTGCCCAAACAGGTTCATTTGTGAAATGTAAAAATCTACCTTCTACAGATACATCAAGTACTATCGGTAAGAAAACATCAACTTCGTTATAAGCTTCAATATGTTTAGCAACATTATCAAACCAAATCTTAGAATATTCATCATCTACTTCTAGAATACTAAAATATGTGGTTTTCACGTTTTCAACACCAAGATTAACTTGTGATACGAAATCAATATTACCTTCATTTTCGATAATTCTTAACTTAACATCAGTAGGTGTTTCAACTTTAATTTCTAACCCTTTTGGAACTACAATTAATAATTCCTCTGGTTTAACTTTTTGATTTTCGATACTCTTAATAGCCTTTTCTAAATAAGAACTAATAGTATCATCCATTTTATGGATTGGTAATATAACAGTTGTATTAATCATTTTAAACAGTTTTTTGTGGTTCTACGTTATTTTCAACTTCAGCTGGTAACATAGCTTTAAGTTCGTTAATTCTATTTTGGAAAAATTTACCGTAAACTTCTTCAATTTTTTCTTTTTGTTTTGAAACGGTATATAATTCTTTTGCTTTTGACATTTCATCAAATAGTTCTTGTGGTTCACCATCTTCTAACCAAGTTTGAAAATAGTTTGCCGCTAAATCAGCAACCATTAAAATATCATGAGTCCAAAGACCGTTTTTATCATCCATCCATTCTGGTACCATATTAGGAACTTTACCTAAAACAGGTACATTAGATTTCATAGCCTCTAAAGGGAAAGTACCAAAAGATGATTCTTCATCAATCCAAATAGCTAAACAAGATTCACTCAATGCTTTAGCGAAAGATTCTTTAGGTAAACCTCTCATGTCACGGAATGACACCCACTTAAGGTGAGGGTATTTTAAATAAAATGTTTTGTAAATTTTAACCAAATCTCTTTGGTCACGAGTTGAGATGGCGATGATTGGTTTTTTAGGTGTATCTGAAGGTTTAAAATATTCTGGAATACTCACAGGTATTACTTCAGCTTTAACTCTCTTACTGAAAAGGTTTTCAACATACTCTTTTTGTTTTTCCGTTGTAGTAATTACATCGGTAATACCAAAATCTGCCCAATTTTTTCCAGGTAATAACATTTCAAAGATATAGTCATACGATTGTGAAAATACAATTCTCTTACTTGGTAACTTTGCTGTTTGTTCCATAACATTAGAGAAAATTTCAGGTATTACAATAAAATCCTGTGTATTAACTTTTAACTGTCCACCTTCTATTGAAACGTGAGGTATCTGTGCGTACTCATCACCTAATGATAACCCCATTGGGGCGTAATCATTTTTTTCATGGAGAATCAACGATTCATACCCTAATTCACGCAATAATTTAGCGTGTTCATATATTGTAGCTACTGAAGCTAAAGGATTACCTTTGGTATCCATGACGAAGAAATAGATTTTAAAATCTTTCTTCTCTAATTTACTCACTGATTCAACAATGAGACTTTTTACGTTATCTTCCATCTTCTTTTATGATTTTATATTTTAGTAATGTGTTAAATGATAATTTAAAGGGTATTGATAATTGATCCTCTAATTTTTTGACTCCCATGGCCTCATCTACAGGACCTTGTTCTGTTAATATGGACTCTATTAATACCTTAGTGGTTTCCCATTTAGTGATATCAATTAGTTGTGCGTAGGTTTCTTCACTTTGAATACTTTCCTGACTATCCTCTAATTCTTTTTTTGCCTCACCTAAAATGTCGTCAACACTTTCAGTTTTTTCAATGTGAATGAATTCACTTAACGCGTTTAAATCTAAGTAATATTGATTACCTGCGATTTTAAATAATTCTGAGTCGTCCTCTTCTCTTCTGTATTTATTCATGAAAATATATCTAACTATTAAATGTTATAAGTAAATATTAATTATTGAATAGGTCTAAACCACTAAGTTCTTTAACGGATCTTACTGTATAATCTGAGGGTATACTTTCATTAAAAGTCTTTTCAATTTTAATAGTAAATTTACCTTCTGGTTTTGATTGTAAAATTTCTGGGTGGTCTGTAATCATAACATCTACATGGTTCCAACAGTCTGTCGTAGCTAATGTAAATTTAATATCTGGAATCATACAACCAGTTTTTGATAAGAAAAACAATGTTGACGGTACCGATCTACCAGCCTCACGACTTGTTATAATAAATTCGTGTTTACCAGTTGAAAATAAACTTAAATCGTTTACTGTATTTACTGCTCCATCTATCATCTCTTCAGCGTAACCAAAAATTTCCAAACAACATTTATCGTAAATAAATTCTTCAACTGTTATTTCATCGTCAGTAACACTTTCAGTTTCTAACATATCATCTGTTTTTAAAAATTCTCTTTCATTAAAATCAGGATTAAATTGAATTTCATTTCTAACAACTTCCTCTTGAGGGAAAGTAATCCACGCTTCTAAATCGTAATCACCAACAAATAATTCATCACCATCTTCTGGGTTAAAATATTTGGTATGTGTTTTTTCTATCTGACCGAAGAAGTTTCTTAACACACCGTTTATTGATACACCTATTTTCATATTAATCTTTTAATAATTGTTTTTTACCACCTTTATTAGATTTCTCCTCATCTATCTGATCGAAAACCTCTTCGATTATTTCTATAATCTTATTTCTAACAATATCTTCTTTATTTCTTAACTCAACGATACCAAAACTTTTTTTATCTCTAAATTTATCTATAACAACTTCTAAAGAACTATCTTTTTTATTACGAATATCTTTTTGTTTGATATCACCTAAAATAATCATTTTTGAGTTTTCACCAATCCTGGTCATTAATGTTCTCATATTGTCTAAACTAATATTTTGAGCCTCATCCATAATAATAACAGAATTGTCAATACTTCTACCTCTAACGTATGCTATCGGTTTTATTTGAACATATCCTTGTTCTCTAAGTTTAGTCGTTAAACTTTCACCTACAATCTTATTAAAATTATCTAAAAATGAATCCATAAACGGTTCCATTTTTTCTTCCATAGTACCCTTTAGAAATCCTATCTCTTCATCTTTAAGTGTTGTTACAGACTTAACTAAGATTATCTTTTTAAAAGCGTTTTCTGGGTTTCTTAATAATTTTAATGCTTCAGCACAAGCTAAGAATGTCTTACCAGTACCTGGAAACCCAGAGGCTATTACAATTTCTTTTTCTTTAATGGCTTGAACTAACTTTTTTTGATTTTCAGTTTTAGGTTTAACATCTACTCTAATTGAATTGATTGTTTTATTTTCCTCTGGTTTTACTGATAAAAAATTGTTTACAATTTCTTGTTCATCATCTGACAACCTTTTGTTTGGTCTTCTTTTACTCATAGTTACTGACTAACGTTTACCGTTAAAATATAATTTTCATTTTGATTCTTTATTTTTATAGCCTCTTCCATGTCATCAATTCTCGATACCAATAGCAAAGGTTCAAAGTCACAATCACCAATTCTGACTACTTCCCACACTTCATACATGATGTTTATTTATAATAGTAGTTATTTTTTGAATATCTTTTTCTGTTAGATCTTGATGGTTAGGTAGATAAAAACCCATTCTATCAATTATATCTGCATTAGGTAAATTAACTTTACCGTATTTTTCGTACCACATTGGTTTATTTGCCATGTTACCAGCAATTAAGGGTCTAACTTCTATACCGTTTTGTATTAATTCTTCAGCAATAGACTCCCTATGTTCACTAACAACAGGTATAGCAAAACTAGATATAAAGTCACCCTCATCTACCCTAATATCAATTCTATTACCCACAATACCACCGATATATGAAAAGAAATTTTTGTTTCTTTTTTCGGCGTAATCATCTAATCTGTCTATAGCTCTTAAACCAATAAACGCTTGTAAATCGGTTGACCTTAAATTAAACCCTGGTACATAAAACGTATACAAAGCTTCAAAATCACTACAATTGTGTTTTTCTCTAAGTTCTTTCTGTTTCCAAACTGGTAAATCCCTGTCCCACCCATGACTTCTCATCATGATTAACATGTGATAGAATTCTTCATCGTTCGTGTTAATAAATCCACCCTCAATTGTACTTAGGTGATGACCAAAATACATTGAAAAAAACGAAGCTAAACCAAAACTACCTAAATATTGGTTCTTATATTTTGAACCCATACTTTCACAAACGTCCTCTAATAAGATAACATCGTATTTCTCACATAGTGATATAATTTCATCCATTTTAGGTACTAAACCTAACGGTGAAACTAAAATTAAGGATGAGGGGTTATTTTTTTGGAAAATCTCTTCAAGGTGAGTTAAATCACAGGACAAATCATCAAGATTACAGTCACACATAATAGGTTCTAACCCTAATAACATTGGACTACTAACATCTGTAGCCCAACTTAAAGCGGGTACCACTATCTTATTATTTTTAAGTCTGTTTAATTGTTTTAAAGCCGCGAGAGCTAGTAAAATAGCTGAAGATCCTGAATTTATATATACCGAATACTTAGTTCCAATTTTTTTAGCCCATTTATCTTCTAACTCAAAAGTTAGGTTACCCTTTGTTAATTTAGGTGATGGTTCTTGTTGTAACCACTCAATTAATGCGTTAATATCCTCTCTATTAATTGTGTCGCTGACTAATTTTATCATTTAATAAATAATTTTTGTAAACTTTTTTTATACCACTACTTAAAGATGTAGGTTTGAAGTCGGGAAGTAAAGATTTTAATTTCTCATTAGAAATGTCTTTTCTGAATTGCCCGTTTGGTTTTGTTTTATCGTAAATAATTTTAAGATGTTTAGAATCACAAGCTTCTAAAGCTATATTAGCGATTTCTGAAATACTACAATTTTCATTTGTAGTTATATTAAAATTATCGTATATGTTTTTTTCTAACATTTGATTTATTACGTATGCTAAATCTTCAGAATACATAAACTGTCTTAATGGAGTACCATCACCATATAGAATAATATGGTCATTATTATTTTTATTTGCCTCATATATCTTCTTTACTAATGAAGTTACAAAGTGACTTTTTTTCTCATCATCCTTATCACCAATACCGTATAGGTTACACGGTGTTATGTAATTATATTTTGTACCATATTGTTTATTATAGGAATCTATTAACACAGCTAAACATCTTTTAGCGTAACCGTATGAGAAATTAGATTCCGTTGGTGGTCCAGTGTGTAAATCTTTTTCTTGTAGAGGGTAATGTTCAATAACGTCAGGATAAATACAACTACTTAACATAGTTAAAAATCTTTCTACGTTATAAAGATGTGAGTATTTAACCATTAAACTATTCATCAATATATTATCGATAAAATACTCAGCTGGTCTTTCAACATTGTCTAATATACCACCAACTTTGGCCGCTAATGTATAACAATATTTGGTTTTATAGTTTCAAACATTTTGATTACATCAGATTCTTTCCTTAAATCATATTCTTTAGAATCTACGTAAATTGCATTAGGTATAAATTTTTTGAGTGCTGTACCCACTAGGCCAGAACCACCAGTAATTAGAATGATTTTTTCCATTAACACATGTTATAAAAATATAGTAAATTTGGTATCACGTCTACTTTATAACCATTCTCATATAATCTAATATAAAAATCCCAATCCTCTTCTCTATTCATATTTGGGTTAAATTTCAAATCTTTAGCTATTTGTGTTTTAAACATAACAGTAGGGTGTGGTATGTGGTTTATCATTCTTAAATTTAATAAAGTCACATTTTTAATAAAATCATAGCCAGAATAACCTGGTATCGTTTTATTTTCTGGTAATAAACACATCATTGGTGTTGCCAAAAAATTACAATTTTCGTTTTTTAAAAAATACTCGTATTGTTGTTTAATTTTATCCAAATCCATATAATCATCCGAATCTAACCAACAGGACAACCTTGTATCTGATAACTCTAGTATTCTATTTCTTGAATATCCACGCCCTTTATTACCGTCGTTTTCATAATAAAAAATATTATTATGATTTTTTAGGTAACCTTCAACAATCTCTTTAGTGTTATCAGTAGAACCATCATTCAATACGACGATTTTAATGTCCTTATAGGTTTGATTTAATGCTGAGTCAATACACCTACCAATTTTAGATGCGTTGTTGTACGTGGGTATTAATATTGTTATAGTTTCCATTAATTAGGGTTTCTTGTTAGTTCTAAGATAGTTGGGTATGTAGATTTATCGTCAATATCTAATTCTGGATATTGATTTAAAGATTCGCCGTGAAAATAAACACCATATTTATGTAACCAAGTGGAAATAGGTCCGAATTTATCAACCATTTCTTTATAACCTAACTCACCATATTTGTTATTTGTGAAGTGAACATCATCGACAATTCCGTGTTGTGATGGGTTCCTATACGGAAATAAATCATATTTTTTTGACATAATACTTATTAAAGATTCATCATGTCTGTGATCTCTAAACCCAGGATAGTTAGGTTGGCCTAATTGATTTGGCATATCAGTTAATACTCTAGCATCACAAGAATATGTTAAACATTCTTGAAAAAATTTCTTGGTGAGTTCATTTTTCTTAAATAAAAACCAACCACCCACTCTTTGGGCTGTATGCGTGAACTTAGGTGTGTCAGCATCCATAAGTAAAAACATATCTCTTTTAGTCCAAATATAGGCTAAATGATTTTGTCTAAATGTCATCAAAGATGTACCATCTCTTTCCATAGTATCGATTAAATAATCTATCTTATCTATAAAATGAGAACCCGCATCAGCGTAGAAAATATAATCACCTTCCTTTACTGAATCATCGTTCAATAATTTAACCGCAAAATAGTATTTCCATAACCAATATCCAGCTCCCCTTGGTTGATTTAAAATAAATGAGTTTTTATTTCTGAATTCAGTATCGATATCATCAATTCTAAATTGGTAAGCCTTATCAAATCCACCAACTTCTATACCTGTTTTAGTACATCTTTCTTGTGTATTTAAAAATCTGTTGTGTGCGTAATTATATAATATTTTCATAATATCTAATAGTTTCTTTAATACCTTCTTCAGGTGTTGTAAATGTAAAATCTGGAAAACATTCTTTAAACAACTTACTGGACATCACTTTTTTAGGTGCTCCTTCCTTTTTTGTTAAATCGTAGTTGATGATAAAATTTGTATGTAAGATGTTTTGTACCATACTTACAGAGTCTTTAATTGAAAAACCCATTTCTTGACCAATGTTTATTGGGTTGGGTAATTCTATACTGTTGTTATCTATAATATCTTTAATTAACCTTGCCACGTCCTCCATATAGACCCATTCTCTGATTGGGGTACCAGAACCCCATATCATAAATTCAGTGTCTCTATTCTTAATAGATTTCAACAATCTAAGAATAATACCGTTCATAGCGTGTGTTCTTTCTTCATCAGTATAATCAAAAGGACCGTAAGCATTTGGTACTAATAAATTAACTGTTTTTATACCATACTCTTTCCTATAACATTCTGATAGGATAAAACCAATTTTTTTTGTGTTACCATAAGATTCTACCGATTCATGTACAACACCATTCCACCACTGACTTTCTTCCAACACCTCTAATGTCTCACCAGGGTAAGAACAGTTAGCTAATGGATTAATTAATAAAATATTTTTATTAACTTCTTTTATTACTTTAAAAATATTGATAAACATTAAAGTATTATCACTACAAACTTCAGCTGAAATTTTAGACACATAACCAACACCACCAACGTGAGCTGCAGCGTTTATAATAATATCTGGATTAATTTTTTTAACAACATCAAGAAACTGTTCGTAATTTAAAATATCACAACCACTTCTTCTTGATTCTAAATGAATTTCATAGTTAGAATCTTTAAAAACCTTACTTAAGTTTTGACCCAAAAATCCGTAACCCCCTAAGATTAATATTTTTTTCATTTATAATAATTTTTGAAAATATTTTTATTCTCTATTTCAGATAAGTCTCTTTTTTTAATAAGTTTTGCTGGTATTCCAGCATAAAGAGACCATTCTTTAAATTCTTGATTTTTTACTAAAGTATGAGCACCACAGGCAAAACCATCTGGTATTAAAACATTTGGTAGTATACATGAATGTGCACCAACCGTTACAAAAGCCCCCAATTCTACAACCCCAACCTCACCACCGAACTGTTCTTCTGTCGGAACTGAAGGTAAATCTAATGAAACTTTACTATAATCACTAGAGGCACAATGTACTGAACAATGGTTAGATATTGTAGAATAATCCCCCATCTTAAATTTACCAGCACCACCAGATATTGATACGTGTGAGGCGATGTGACAATTTTTACCTATTTCAATAGGACATGAAATATAAGCGAAATCGTCAATTATAGTGTCATCACCTATAACGCATTCTTCGGGTTTTCTTATTCTTACAGTTTTACCTATAATAACATTTTTACCACAATATTTTAACTTACTTTTATCGAAAAATATGTTATCCATTTTTTTTGTTTTTAGCTAGAATGTTACAATAATATATGTTTCGAATAGTATTATACATACCTTCTTGAGAAAAATCTAAATAAATTAAACCATCATCTTGAACTAGATATAAATCGAAATTTTTTAAGAGTTCTAATAATTGGGATAATTCAACCCCACTTGAAGAAAAGGTACCGATACTGTATTCAAAAATAATATTATCTACAATATTAATTTCATCTTCTAACCCTTTAATAACATTAAACTCATAACCCTCAACATCTATCTTTAATAGGTCAATTTTTTTAATCCCACTATTCTTAACATAATCTTTAAGTTTAATACATTCAATTTTTTCTTTGATTCCATCTTGAACTCTTGATGGATTAACGGATTCCCATATATAATTAAAATTAAGTCTTTTATTGATACTTTCAGATTCTTTATAGATTTCTACAGTTTCATCACAGTCAGATAGACATAACTTATTTAGTTTGACATTAGTAAACCCACGAAATTTTGAGACCAATCTTTCGAAGTTATATTCTATTGGTTCAAATAAGTGGTATATTGTTTTACTATTTATGTAGGGTAATTCAGAATCTCTAGCACCCACATCTATAACAATTGAATCTGGGTTTATGATGTCTTTACAGATTAAAATCTCACCATTTTCATTCTCATTACTGTTAACCCCCATTAAACCACTTAAATTTCTTTTAGATAATATCATTACCAACCACTTTTTATTGTTTCTATTATTTTATTCACGTCTTCATCTAATAATTTATCATGAATCGGTATGTGTATTTGATTATCATCAAAATATCTTTGATTGGTTAAAGAATAATCTTTGCCACCAAAAAGTGTATTCTTATCAATTCCTAAATGAACGACAGATGACGGTATACCATTATCTTTTAGTTTGTTAATGAAATCAATTCTACGTTCAATTAACATTGGAAATAACCAGTATGAAGACTCTCTATCGTCTTTATACTCCATAAGTTTTAATCCTGGGATGTTTTGTAATGATTTCTCGTAAGTTTTCGCAATACTTTTTATTCTACTTAATTTAGTATCAATAGTTTCTAGATTACCTAAACCGATTGAGGCTGATATATCATTCATGTGGTATTTGAATCCCACATTTGTTATATCATATTCTCTTTCACCTAAAATTGATGGTATAGAATTCTCTCGGTCTATATCAAACCATCTTAATCTTTTAACTAATTTAGAATCCGATTCTTTTAGACATGTTAATAAACCACCGTCACCAGTAGTTAAATGTTTAATAGCTTGAAAAGAGAATGATGTGAAATCTGATAAAGTACCGATTTCTTTATTTCTATATTTCGCACCTAAAGCGTGTGCGGCATCTTCAATTACAATTAAATTATGTTCTTTAGCTAACTGATTTATTTCTTCCATATCACAAGGGTATCCACCCCAATGAACAGGTATAATTGCTTTAGTTTTTTTAGTTATTTTTTGTTTTATAGATTCTAAAGATATATTACCATCTAAATTAATATCAGCGAATACTGGTTTAGCACCACACTGTAATATAACATGACCCGTAGCGACAAATGTTTGAGCGGGTAAAATAACTTCATCACCTTCTTTAACCCCAGACGCAATTAAAGCTAATCTCATTGTGACGGTTCCACTATTTAATGTTACTGGGTTCGGGAAACCGTATTTCATATTTAATTTTTCCTCAAATAAGTCAGCTCTTTTACCCGCTGAAATCATTGTAGATGTTAATACCTGATTAACGTACTCAATAGATTTATCTGAGATTGTCGTATTAAAAAAATCCATTATTTTAAGTAGTTTAAATAAATAAAGTCTTCAGCTGTAGGTAACTGTAAGGCTCTTTCAAAATTTTCTTTTACATATTCGAATTTTGAGTTATATAAATCGACAGATAAATCAGAAACTTTAAAATCTTCGGTTAATCTAATAATACCGTTTTCATTAAAAAATTCACTAATATCTGGACTACCCCAAAAAATAGGTATTGTACCCATGGCAAACGTGTCAGTTATTTTTTCAGTAAAAATAGATGGGTAATTATCATTTTCCATCGCTATTGAAAAATAGTAATCTTTAAACCCAGCATCTTTAGTTGGTAAATAACCATGTCCCGATCCGTAAAGGTCTAATTTACCTCTAAGTTTATTAACCCAACCCAATCTATAACTGTGTCCTGGACACATATTTTTAGAAGAGGCAATCATAGAAACTAATTTAGATTTTGAGTGTATCCCAATATCTTTTACCCAAGGACATGCGTTTGGAATTGCGTATCTCATTTTAGGGCTTAAATCCAATAATCTTTTATCGTGTGTGAAAATTAACTCATACTCTTCATTTATAGTACCAATACTGGAAATAACTTTTTCTATTAACTTAACATTAATAGCACTAGATTCTGCAATCCAAGCGTATTTCTTTTTTGATTTATCACCCCAACCGTCTAAAATGGCCCAATCAATATGAATTGAAACATTAGAACTACCATCTTTAACCCATTTAACATGTTTATTTATGTTATGTGCGGACGAACAATCAACATGTTGAAATCCACCTCCCACCATATTAATCACCATGATTATCCCAAGTTAAAATATAGTTATTGGGGTGAGTTAATGGAACTTCAGCGATAAGTTTAGAATTAGGTATGGCGTTTTTTATTTCCTCTCTATTCATCATATCAACATTAAAATGGTGACCAATTTGATTTCCAGTGATATAACCAGATTTTGATTTATTAATAATTTTTTCTAAATATATTTTTTGAATACCTTTATTACATTCAGTGAATGCATAATTAGAAATTACAATATCATAATTTTTTTCTGGTAAACTATCGTATGTATAATAGTTTAAATTTTTATAACCATATTTTTCTAAATATTTTTTAGTCAAACCCAAAACCTCTGGTAGGTCAACAAAATTATATTCATCTATATTAAAATAATCCATAATTAGTTTAGATTGTCCACCATAACCAACACCGATTTCTACAATTTTTTTATTAGCTAAAGAACCAAAAATACTCTCCAACTCACTTAAAACTTTAACATACCTCAATGTGGATGGTGATATTAATCCAAACGGATCCAAATACTCAACTTTTGTTGGATTGCCCTGTTCGTCATTTTCTTTAAATTTATTAATTTTAGATAAATCTAATCCAGTTTTTAATATAAAATCTATATATTTTTGACCGTATTCCTTACTTGTGTGTTCTAAAATTGTTGTATACTCAGAATTTTGTTTAAACTTAGAAAAGGCTTCTTCATTTTTAGATGCCTCTAAACAGACATTTTTATAGGAAAAATAATCGGATATTGATGTTGATGTTTTCATTTTTGTTTTTTGTTTTTTGTTTTTAAATTATTACTATTATTATTATTTTTTTATAATAAACGTTATTTCAGAATAAGTACCTTTTTCAATATATAATTCAGCAATATTGTTTTCTAAATACTCCGCCTCTTCGGTTGTCATAAAATCTGACTCAATTTTACCATGTCCTGTTTTATTTCTAGTTCTTAAGAAATTTTCAAACATCCAAAGTGTGTTTTTTTCCGTATATGGCCAAGAATTAAACTGATACTTACCACTACGGTCAATTTGCATACTCCTACTAGTATGTAAGTCTTCTACAACAAATAAACCTTTAGATTTTAAATGTTTAAACATGTATTTTAAGAATATTTGTTGACTTGACATTGTATGTGGGCCATCGTCAATAATAATATCATATTCCGATCCGAATTTCTCTATCACCTTTTCTAACCCAATCCTACCACCAACCATTTCTGGACGAACATATAATTCTTTCAACCAGGGATGTGTGATTTGGTTGAAATCATTTTCTGTAATAATTTCACCGTTACAAGCAAATATTTCAATGTTTGGGAATTGTTTAGTTTTATTAATCATACTATAATCACTAATATCTAAACCATATATTTTAGTATCGGGAAAATATTCCGACCAAGTTCTCAAAGAGGCCGCGGCAGTTTCAATTGTTGGTATAGTGCTTGTACTATAAACACCTAACTCTAATATTTTTTTAGGATCTTTAACAAACTTATCAAAATACATTTGATAAAGTGGTGCGTAATTATGGTCTAAACTACTTTTATCTGTATTATTTTTTATCGCTAATTCGTTGATTGTCATATTAAATTATTATTGAATTTTTAGGGTACGTATCTTCCAATCTATGACCTCTTAATGCCGGACCAAACCAGACTGATGGACATATTATTTTTTTGTCAGGATTTTTATTTAAAATTGAAGCCCACAATGAAAATGAACTATTGGCTGTAATTATATTTTGACACATAGACATTAAGTTATGTTCAATTATCACATCACCACCTAGGGTCTTATCACCACCATCGATGAATACAAATTTATCACCGATAAAATTAGCTTTACACCAATCCATATCGTTAGAAAATACAATAAACAAAGTATCATCATCAAAATGACTCATAGCTTTATTATAATAATCCATACCTAACATTGGGTGGTACGCTGGAAAATTAGCGTAATCACCTCTACGAACATGTATTGCACAATTTTTTTTGGATAAAATTGGGTCGAAAGTGGTTTTAATAAAATCACTATATTCATCTTTCAGTTCTAAATAAGAAAAAACTAAATCTTTACAGTGTTCAAAATATTTTTCCGACTGTAAATAACCACCAATATCCCAGTTTTTTGTTTTATCTGGTATAATAACTTCTTCAAAGTGATGGGGTCCTTCTCTGTCTATATAACCGCCTTTAATCAAATCCAATTCTGGTTTAGGTAATTGTGGTAACTCTTTTTTAAAATATTTGGAATACTTCCAAGTTGGAAATAAATAATCCATACCGTTTTTATTTGCTATACCTATTGTTGAGGCAATTTGATATAGTTGGTTACCGTACCAACCATATGTTCCGATGTTAGAAAAACTTAATGTTGACATAATTTATAATTTATTAGTTATTTTAAGACAATATCTTTCGACAATCATCGGGAAATCCCTTTCGAAAAAATATATATCATTTTTTAATGTACCCATGACGTTGAAATTCCAATATATGTGACTACCTAAAACCACATGACTATAGTATGGGTATTCAATATCCGTTATTCTTTTATCCCAAAAAATAGGTTTAACTTTTTTAATAAAATCATTAATAATACTACCTTTAATAGCGTAAAAAGTGTAGCTCACCATAAAATCTGTGTTTTTACACTCACTTTCACCTAAAAAAGTATCTAAAGAACTTTGAATAGATCCTTTAGTTGAACAAATACCAAACCAAGGAGAGAACAGACCCATTTCTGAATCGTTTTCAAAAAGTCTTTCAATTTCTTTATTTTTACCTAAAAAATTATCAAAAACATATGCTCTAAAGGTGTGTGCATCAGATGTTACACCTTTAGTATGTGCAAATACATATAAATCATATTCGTTACTTGACTCTTTCAATAAACTTAAAGCGGATTGATATGATGAAACATCAGAATTAACTACAAGTTCTTCTGGTGTGATTTTATATTTAATGTTTCTTTGATTTAAAACTGTAATCCATTCTTCACACGAAGGATTAACCCCAACATACACATCATAGTCAACATAGTTTTTTTCGAAGAAATTTAGAAATTCTTCACCAATGTAAACCTTATCTTTACTGGGGATATATGAAGCAAATATAACTGCCTTTTTCATTTTATTTTTTCAGAAAATCATAATTCATCACAGCTCCCTGAATATCTGAAAAATCGGTTCTTTGCCAGGCTAAATGTGGATTTTTAAATCCATAAACATTTAATGTTTTATGTAGTTGGGCCATAAAATAATCTGCAGCTACAGAAGGTGTATATTTAGTTGTTTGGTTATTAAACACCATATCTATTTTGTCAGACATGAATTTAATTACAATATCATAAACATCTTCCTTAACACCATAAGCGTGAATAGCGTAACTACCAAATAATCTTTGTACATTTTCAGATACAGGTGCGGCACCACCTACGTGGTTACCACCAAAGAATATCATTTCCCAATCTTTGGGTAGTTGTTTACTGAAGTTTTCAAATAGTATGTTAGTATCTGGGTGAAATTCAACATCATCTTCTAATATTAGAATATTTTTATACCCTTTTTCTTTAGCGTATTTTAAAACGTTAGTATGACTCATAGCTCCAGCTATCTCAGCATTATAAACACTACCCTGTGGTAATGTTAACTGTTTCCCGTCAACAGCAGAAAATCTTTCTACTTCTAGTCCTAATTTGGTGAATATCTTTTGACACTCTTCCCATCTATCGGCCCTTCTGTCAAGATTTATACAGTATATTTTATCAAAAAAATTATTTAACATTTTCGAATAGATTTTTTACTTTTTTAACTTTATGTAATGTACTTGGTAGCCCGCCCCATAAAACTTTATTAGGATATATCCAATTATCATAATGATTAACAATTCTATCGATATCATTATTAAAATTAACGGAAGCTGAACTGTTTTGTAACTTAACTCTTACATTATTTCTAATATAAGAACCGTGATGCATTTGAATTTGTTCCCTCTTTAGAACTATAGGTCTATCTGAAGGTACTAACCTTCTTGTAGGATCTACTAAAACTGGAGCTGGTGCTCCAATTACGTAACTTGACTCTGATTTGATTTTAAAGATTAAGGAAACATAATACTCTTCAGCTGGGTCTAATGAATACTCCCAACTTTTATAGTATGTTTGCATTTGGCAATAAGATGAATCATAATCACCCTCTATTATATTTTTTTTGAGATTTTCGAATTCTGATGGTAGATAATATTCGTCAGAATCCATGGACATATGATGTGTACATCCGGCACCTTGAGACAGGGATAACCCTATATTTCTTTTTTGAATTTCATTAGAGTGCCCACCTTTATTAACTTTAGGTGAGTATTCAAATAATTCATCTACTAAACCTTCTGATTTTAATTTTTCCAACAACGGAACTAATCTCGAATCACAGGGGTTACCGAAGTTTGAAACTGTCTGATAAACTACACTCACGTAGTCCACATGTTCCCTTATTTGTCTTATTGACCCTTCTAATAGTTCTTCTCCGTCAAATAAGTTATACGAAATTCCTAAACGCATTATCTATATCTCCCTGTTTTAAAAGTTTACTTCTTTCCATTAAAGCTTCGAAATCTCTTGCTTTAATGTTTGTGAAGTAATTATATGTTCTTTTATTGTTCAATATAAATGGGATTAACTTTTTTGTGTAGTCTTCCGATTCACGTTTAAGCTTTTCTTCACTCTTATTTCTTGTCTGACTTTCATAGTGATAACAAACAGCATCACCAACAAAAATATTTTCTCTATGACGATTTATACATTGAACATTTAATTCAACATCTTCAAAACATTCTCTATAATTCGTATTAAAACCACCAATTTCATCGAACAGTTTTTTATTAATCATCAAGAATGCACCAGTATTACCAAAAACATTTCTGATTAAACAATCATGGTATGTATGATAAGATCTTAAACCATGGTGTGTAACACCAATACCCGCATCTTGTCTAACAAACATAACAATACCAGAATGTTGTACCGTGTTATCCCCATAATGAAGACGTGCACCTATAGTACCAACATTTTTCTTGTTCTTATTATAAACATCAATCATACGTTCGATTGCGTTATTAACAAGTTTAATGTCATTATTACAAAATAGTAAAACTTCAGTATCTTTTTCGATGTGGTTTTCAACTACATCATTATTGATAACAGCGAAATTATAGAAATCGTATTCAATAAATCTTGCATCACCATGTCTATCTGAAAGGAATTTTTGACTTGAGCAGAACTGTTCGATTTCTTTTTTCTCTTCTGGGGTAGAACCTGTATCAGCTACATAAATTGTTATTCTAGTGCCAGGATAACCACCTTGTTTATAGATTGAATTGATGCAATCCTTTAACATTTGAACATTACCTTTAGTCGGAATTATAATCCCAAGTTTAGGCCCTTCTTTAAGGTTTTTTGATTTAGTCTCAAACCTTAGTTCTGGTTTAATATTGTGTGGTAATTTTTCTTTATATTTTTCAATAAATTGTTCACGATTTTTTTCCCACTCGTCATTAGTTGCCCCCATTGATTTATGGGTGATTTTAATATCAAACATAACACCAACCTTAACTCCACTCAAATGGTTGTTAAAAGTGAAATCTACATCGTAGAAATGGAATCCTTTGAAGGACTCGTCAAACCTATTTTTAATTCTATCTTTATGGGCAACAAAAAATAGACCATCTAACATGACGGTCTCAATAATTTCATCACTAAAGTTGTTGGAGTACTTATTCTCCCAGGTCTTACCTTCATTAGTATGTGAAACAATTCCAACCATTTTAGTTGAATCCTGCCACCAACGACCAATTTCGGACATATCAGTGGTACCAGCCATACCAATAACACCATAATCGGTGTTATTGAAATGTTTGATAACTTTCTTACCCCACCCTTCTTTTAGAATAATATCGTCATGACAAAATACTACAATTTTGTTTTTTGTATTATCTAAACCGTAGTTGTAACACTCAGTTAAAGACTTATCTCCGTTATTGATGATTTCAACAATCTCATAATCTTTTACACCAATAGTTTTCTTGATGTGTTCTTGAAATTGTTTATTAATACTGCGGGTAGAGTAAACTATACTAATCATACTAATTGAAACTCTAAATTCTTAATCTCGTCGATTAATTTATTTAGGTCTCTATTGGTATAGATTTTCTTTTTTGTTTTGGTACCACCCATGTAACATTCTTCTCTTGAAAAGGCATTCCACTCACCTGTATAGTTGTTGTAGTGGAAGTAATAATCGTATAAATTTTCCATTTTTTATTTTTATTTTTTAATTTCTATAATATTAATTGGTTCTTCACATAAAATCGATAGATGACATGATGTTTTAATAGCATCATTCACACTTGAACCCAGATATAATGCCGCTAACGCGAAATCCATTCCAGCTCCAATAGCCGCGTAATCACTAACCTCTTTCACAAAGAAACCCTCAATCAAAAATACTTTATCTTGGAAGATGATGATATAACTGTTATGTAACTCAGTTGCTTCAGTTTTTTCACGTATCCAAGAATAAAACTCAAACATGTATTCAGTCATAGCATAAACCGAAGATTCTCTTGGTTTTCTAGTTTGTGAGAATATTTGAAATAAAGCACCTTCTTGGGCTTGCCCAACATCTCCTACCACCATCCATTCATTTTGGAATAATTTAGCTAATTTATCTTTTTCTTGGGTATACCCAGAAACTAAGATACTATCAGCACCTATGGTGATTTTATTTTTCTCTACTTTTACCGCAACTACTGACATATTATTCTTTATTTGGGTTATAGAAGGTATATTGGACAGTTAACTCCTCACCTTCTTTAATTTCTTTAATGTTTTCTAAGAAAATAAAATCATCTTCATATACAACCCTACAATTTGGTGTTTCTGAGTGATTAAAGAACCCATCTAAAGGTGTTCTTGAATAACCATCTTGAAATCTATTGTCTCTTATGTGTGTAACACCGATTCTAAAATCACTATCAATGTTATCGATAGCAAAAAGACCTAACCCTTCAATATGTGAAGGTTTAATTGTCAAATACTTCGGCATTGGTCTATATCCACCCATTATTTCTTACCTGTTGAACCGAATCCGTTCTCACCTCTTTCGGTTTGAGAAAGTTCACTCGTTGATTCTAATTTTATTAACTTACCAAAGTCACTACTAACTCTTGGTGCTATAACGCCTTGTGCAACTCTTTCACCTTGTTCGATAACACATTCCTTATCACTAAGATTGATTAAAATAACTTTAACCTCACCACGATAACCAGTATCAACAGTTCCAAGAATCGCCATTAAACCTGTTTTAAATGAAAGACCACTTCTAGGTCTAATTTGTAACTCATAACCGTTTGGTAACTCAAAATATAAACCAGTAGGGATTAAAGCCCTCTCAAAAGGTTTCATTACGTATTTACCACCAACCTCAGTTAATTCAGCTCTTAAATCCATACCTGAATCACCTTCTTTTGCGTAATTAGGGTCTGGATTTTTCGATGTATTAACAAATTTAATTGGTAATTTATAATCGCTATAATCACTTTCCTGGGTAAGTCCAAGAACATCGGAACTTTCCATCATTGCAATTAATTTATCTAATTCTTCTAACTCCTCTGGGGGTAGAAGGTTTAAGGATTTTAATTGTTTTAATTCCTTAATGTATTCATTCATATCATTACTCATAAGAATTGTATTTTTTTATAATTTCTATTGTTATTTTTATTTCAGATTCACAAAATTCCATTACCTTATCTAGTTCACCATCCCAAAACAGTTTACTGATATCTTCACCTTTAATATATGAAGTAACTTCAATACCCATTAAGTTGGCTATTAAATGTAATGAACTAAAACTTTTAAATCCACTAAAAGTCCAAATATCTCTTGTATCTATTGCTTTTATCTCCCAAGGTTTAGTTTCATGTGTTGGGAGTAGTGAAGGTGGTCTTAAACCGTTGATTAAGTACCTTTTACCTAAGTAAGGTAAGTCAAAACTTTTTATATTATGTCCACAAAGGGTATATTTCGAAGCTGCCGTATTTAGAACGGTTCTAGTTTTTAAAAGTATCTCTCTTTCACTACCAGTAAAGGTGGTGATTTTAATTTCACCCTTAGAATCTAAAGCCCCTAGACTCACACAAACGATTCTACCAAATTCTGGGTAAATTCCTGCACATTTTTCATACAAAAATTTAGAATCAATTCTATTCTCTTCTATGCCAGATTTGAAATCGGGAAATCTTTCTGCAAGAGAAAACCTACTATCAGCAAATATTTTTGCTATAGTAGGGTTATTTTTCTCTAAATCAGAATAGGATTTTTCGTGTGAAACCGTGGCTATCTCAAGAAATAATAATTTGTTTTCATCAAAATTATTCTCTTGTGGTACCTTACTCATTTTCATTTTTAATTACTTAATTGTTCAACAATTTCTTTTGTTTCTTCTTTTTTCTCGTTAGCGAGTGACTTATAAAATTCAGCTCTATTCTTAGTAACAACATCGATATGATATCTACTGTTAACTGTATTATATAAATTTTCACCCATTTTCTTAATCATATCTGGATTGTTATGTAAAAACTTAATCGCTTTTAACCAATCTTTATGGTTTGTAACTGAGTTAATAAGGATGGCGTTACCATTCTCATTTATTTTACCACCATACTCAATTACGTTGACTAAATCAATAGTGTAAGGTCCATAATTCTGTGCAATTAACGCTTTTTTATGGAATCCAGCCTCAATAACCTTAAGTTGTGATTTACACTTGTTAAAAATATGTTCTTTAATTGGCGCTAAGGAAATATCAAACATATTATAGTTAGATGCGTAAGTGGTAATGGGTTTGGTCCAAACTCTACGGTATGGTTCGTTAGAATCGTTGTAAGCTTTATCATTATCTTGATTATACGATAAAAGATGTTTTTTATATTCTGGAGAAAGTATACCATAATTATTGGTGAACATTTCTTCGTAACGACACCAAACACTTTCAATAGGTAAAATCTTTCTGGTTCTTTGCTCACCAGTTTGTTGATTTGTCTCTGTAATATTACCTCTTAAGTCAAAACCACAAAGTACTAATTGTGTATCATTTTTACCCTCACCGTTCATCCAAATATTTAAGCCTTGTTTTATCAAACCTAAATCATGTAAGTGAGAAGAACCACCTAACCAACCAATTCTAAATTTATCACTCTTAACATCTTTACACTGGAATTGTTCCTGTGAAGGGTCAATAGCGTTAGGTACAACAATCACATTTTTATTAAGCTTTCTAATTTCATTAGCAAAAACTTCAGTTGTGGTCATAACCCAATCAACAATTCTAATATTAGATTTGATTAATTCGTCAACCTTAGACTGTTTTAATAACATGTAGGCTGGGTGATCGGGAGTTGGCATCCAATAATCATCAATATCCATAATTGTTGTGATACCCATTTTTTTAAGCTTATCAAAGATATGCTTCGCAGCATCACCGTAAACAGGTTGTAATTGTCCATTGACAACGGTGTTAACAGCTCTATGGAAATGTACTATATTAAATTGCTTTAAGTAGCTATCATCATCCCAATTAAGAGTGTCAGTTCCTGCTGTTACGATATCAACAAAAAATTCTTTAGGGTATAATTCTTGTAATTTTAAATGTGGGTCAACTGATCTAAACATCGAAACACCACTACGATCCGAAGGGATTACTAAAACTTTAATTTGGCTCATATATTTTTTAAGACGATTTGTTGTAAATAAAAAAACCGTCACATAAAAATGACGGTTTTTATACTTTTTGTAAAGGGTTTTTAATTAACTTTTTCCTTTCGGTGTACCTTTTTTACCTTTACATCCACAACCTTTTTCCATGATTAGTTTTTTTAATTTAGAATTATCCTTTTCCTTTTACTTTTGGCATTGGCATTACCGTACCAGAAAAGGTGGTACTACCAGCTTTAAATTGTACATTTTCTTTAACTAAACGACTATCAAAATAGTGTTCAATAATTTTAGGTAGGGCTTTAGTTATTTCAGATGCTATTAATTTTCTAATATAAGATTCGTCAATATCAATAGGTTGACTAATCTGTTCTCTTATAACTTTCTTTTTTGTTTCAGTTCTTCTAACAGGTTTATCATACATGTCAGTTTCATCTTCTTCATTATAATAAGGACGATTAGTTTCAGATATACTATCAGAACCTCTTATTTGTCTAATCGCTTCTTCATCCACACCAGTTCCGTAATTAATATCACCTTGTGGTATCGGATTTTCCAACATTGCTCTTTTTATTGCTGGTGGCAATTTGGAATTTTTAACATCGGAATTATATGATGGATTACCAATATCCTTTTTTATGTTAGTTACTGATGATTCCATCATTCTACCACCACTGTGTGCCATTTCTTCAGCGGTAATTAATTGGTCACCACTAATTTGGTCCATTAAACCTCTTGAATTTGATTTTTTAGGGGCACTCCCATCGAATTTCTCAGCAGCCTTATCTATCTGTTTAGCTTTCTTTAAAATTTCCATTAATTTAGGATCCATACTCATATTAAAACCTTGCTTGTTTATAAATTGTTATCATACTCTTATCACCTCTATCATTATATTTTTGTGCGTTACGTGATCTATCTGAAATAGGTGACCTAAAAGGAAAACTTACTTCATCCCAATCCCTAATCTTATCCAATAAAAAAGTCTTCCATCCTGGTTGTTCAGTATCTGTAACACCTCTATATTGATATGCACGAAGTATAGGGTTGCCAGCTTTTGAAAGACCTAATACATAAGGTTCGATATCCCTTTCACCTGCGTTAATAGTATCGTCGCCTTGATAATAGATTCTGATTGGTTGGTGATTTGTTATCGCCCTCTCTACTTCCATTCTACTAGCTGCCTCTAAAATAACTTCATTTAAGATAGAGTAAAGTTTCATCTTACCAATGTTCTTCAGGGAAGTTTTTGTTATTATATCCCATACCAGGTTTGTATTTATTACCCGACGAATACAATAAAGTATTTTTAGTTAAAATATCGGTTCTAGTACCTACTTGGTTGTTGGTTTCACCACGACCATGTTCATCATTATCACTTAACGCATTTACGTGTTGAGCGTTGTATCTGTCATTATCGTTGTCCTTATAATCATTAAGAACCGTTAGTTTCTTCCTTTCAGCATCAGCCGATTCTTTTAAACTTGGTAATTGGTTTAAAACCCCACCTGGTCCCATATCCTGAACACTGTCTGGATTTGTCAATACTGGTGATATTACTTGTCTGTGTGCCATAATTGTTTGTTTTTATCAAAGATGCTTATTATGTTTTCCATTATCTTGATCTCATAAATACCTTTATTATCGGAAATTTTACGAGAAGAAGAACTTACTTTTTGTTTTTTTATTTTTACATCATTTGTTGATATACCATCTTTTGTGTGAGTATCTTGAAATTGATTACTCATACCAGATTTCATTTTAACATCTTTAGGGTTTTTAATACCCTCTCTAGCTTTATATAATGTGTCATTAACCCAACCTTTCATTTTAGTACCACCGTTCAGAACATAAACAGTGTCATTTATAGTACCACCAAAAGTGTCAAAAAAATTCTTAATTAATTTAAGATTCTCATAACTAATTTTTTTATTTGATAGTATAGTTTCAAGCCTTTTATAACCTTCAACATTTTTAGCACCTTTATACGCATTCATAATACGTTGAAGATGGTTATATAACTTTTCTGGTATATTCCAAGTGTATCCCTGTAATGAACTGTTTGCCATTATCTTAATTTTTTCAACATTTCTTGTTTATATTCAGCTGGGATGTCTACAGTACCGATATTATTGATTAAATAATTCAATATCATACCTTTTTGTTCACCTGTGGCTTGGTTCTTTTCGATGATATCGATTAGACTTTTAACTTTTCTAACTAAAACTGGGTTATCTTCAGATATGTTGTCAACATCTGGAATACCGTTTTTACTTAGAACATCTTTAGATAGATTTTTTTTACTAATAATATCTTCAACATATTCTTCCATTTTTTTTCTGGAAGCTTCTTTTAATTTCTCTTTAGGGTTATTAGTGAAAGGTGAAGTTTTTGGTTTCTGTACTGGTGACGGTTTTTTATTACTCTTACCAGGCCATTTTTGTTTTTCTCTCACTTTTTGTGATGGTGTTAAAACCTCTTCAGTGTCATCCATATAAGAATATGTTGGCCCAGAAGACGGTTCAGAAGATACTGATGTAGATAAACCAACCGTACGGGCTGGCATCGGTACTAAAGACCATGGGAATTTTCTATAACCTTGTTGACGTTGTTGTGCAGTAGCGTTTTTAAGTTGATCACCATCTTCGGGGTTGTACATCGGGTCAATTGTACTATTTGAGGCTGATACAGAATTGTCGACACTCAATTTAACATTGTTACTACCTATTCTAACACCACTTTGGCCTACAAATTCTTTTATCCAATTAATCATATAATCCGTTTTCTTTATAAATATCAAAGAAAAACCAATTATTTACCCAATGTTTCTTTTTAACCCAATACTTTCTTCGTTCTCAATAACAGATTCTTCCATATCTTTGAAACGGTCCTTATTCATATATTCAGGTGAAATACCTTTAATTCTCCAAAACTCTATTTCAGCGTCACTCATAGTCATTAACCCTTCAAGTGTATCTTGGTCTTCAGGTTTTGTCGGAATTCCGCCAACAAGTTCTAACTCTTTAGATGTGAAATATTGCTTAAATTCAGGATCTTCGATTAAAAGTGATTCTCTAACATGTAATGGAAAAGTAACCAAAAGTGGTTCCACTTTTTTATTAAAAGATTCAATATATTTTGGAACGTTATATTCACCAACTAAATCTGGATTCTTTTTAATCTCCTCTTCAGTGATTAAATAGGAATTAAATTTAACAGTACCCTCTGGTGGATCCTTTTTAGTCCTACTCAATGAAATATCGTTATGTGACTTACGTGTTCCATTATTAACATAATACATTGTATCACCCAAACTAGTTTGAATGTTATCTCTAATAATTAACTCCATATGAGCCTGTCTAGGTAAATCTCGACCATTTTTATCTACACCCCTCTTACGATATGACTCAATACTTCTTTTAACTTTAGCTTTATTCGCGATATGAATTAAAGGAACTTGTTTGTTATAGATACGTTCTAGATATTCATAGTAATAATCCACAAATTCTTTCCCTTTACCATCTAGTAACAATCTAATGGCTTTATGTAAAAATATTTCAATATATTTTTGGATTGTTTTACCCTTAATTGTATTACCAGTGAATTTTACTTTACCACCTTGTTTCAAAATAGCGTAATTCTTTCTTGAGAAGTTAACAGTTGAATCCATAATTTCATCAATATCTAATCCCATAACACCAAACATAAATCTTTCATTATATTCAGCAACATCCGCTTCAATACCTTCATAAACCACATCCTTTTTAACGAAACGATGTAATCCTTTACCAAGGTATTTACGTGAATCAACATCTTCTGGTGATGAAAAGTTAACACCATCGGTATCTAATACTAATGGAGTATAACCTCTATCCATAAAGAATTTAATCATTGTACGAAGATATTGTCTACCCGTACAGGTAATTTGTTCACCAATATCGATATCACCCCAAGGGAAAATATATGGTGCTGAAATAGAACCAAAAGCGGAGTTATTTAAAATCTTAATCGGTAATTGTTTTTTATCATATTTCGATGCCAACATCTGATTACCAGCTGCCGCAGCTTCATTCATCAACCCTTTGTATTTGTTACGGGTATCATAAAGGTATAATAACATAGCTCTTAACGCACCAGTTATATCACTAACAGGAAATACTTCGTGTGTTAATTGAATTGACGGGTAGAGTGATGCGTAGTCAAATTTAGCTACCTTTCTACTATACCCTAAATGTAGTAACCTAGATAAACCACCAACAAAATCACGTTTAGGTGATGTATCTGGTAATGCTAAACCGTTTTCATAAGACCAAGCCATCATTAATAATTTCCATAACGTAGCCGTACCCATTGTAATTGAACGTCCGAAAGTTGTCGGAACTAAAGATGACGTTAAGAAACCAGCTTGAGTGTAGATATCATCTACTTGTTCAGTCTCCAATAAGTCATCCGTTAAGTATTCTGTAATTAAAAATCTACCATCTTTAATCTCCCACTTATCTTCATAACCGTCAATTACAACCATTTCACCCTTCTTATTTTCATGAGTTTTAGGACTTGGTTTTACACCGTCTAAGTCGTACCACTGACCACTTGTTGGGTTATAGTTATAATTTTTATTTTCAGTCCATATTTTACCTAATTGACCACCATCTACATAAACCCGAGTTGGTCTTTCTACTTTAGCTTCTTTTGCTATGTATTTTAATCCAGCCTCTCTAATATTAGAATTTAAAGCCTGTGCCTGTCTAACCCTATGTAGTGTATCTAAAATATTAATACCCCACATAACTGTTTGTTCGTAATTTTCAAGTTCAGCACCTAATTTAAGTGATGCTGTTTTACGAACCATCGGGATTTCTGGATGTCTGGTTTTTATAACACCTTTGGATTCAATAGTTGTTGTTTTATCACCTCTTTTACTAAACTTAAATGTTTCGGTAGTCATATTTAGAATTTTCATTCTACCTAATATGTAATACCAGTCAAAATTCTCAGAATTATAACCAGTTATTACTGAAGCATTACGTTCTGTTAATATTTCGAAAAATTTAGTTAACATTTTACGTTCTGTCTTTTCAGACCAAACGCCGTCTTCATTATAAGAATCGATTATTTGTCTATATCCACGATTATCTTTTATCCCTATCAAGAATATGTGTCCAGATTCTGGATCCAAAGAGGTTGTCTCAATATCAAATACCAACTTGTGTATATCGTTATATTCTTCACAACCCTTAAATAATCTTTTACCTGTTTGAATCATGAATTGTTCAATCGGTTGGATTAATTGAATCATGTCTTTTCTCTTCCAAGGATCTAAACCACCACGTTTAAAGAAGTTTATTAAATCTCTATAAGTTCCAGTTGTTTTAACAATGAATTTAAATCCGTCTTCAAGACGTTCATTATCATCTGTTCTAAGTTTCTCAGTAAAAATACCGTACTTCTTAGCCTCTTTACGCATTTTTTCAATATCATCACCGTAAAAGCCACTGCCTCTAAGTGATTTAGTCCATAAAAAGGGTGTAAATTTTTGGGTTTTTATCATCTTACCCTTTTTAGGGTCATCGATGAAAGTGTAAACTCTATTAGATTCGTCGACCGACCAATCACCTGTTTGGTCTAACTCTATTGCGACGATGTATTTTTCGGGGTCATGTCCTTCAAGGAACAATTTGATATCCTCAGGCGTTGCCTGAAGAATAGGTTCTTTTTCTTTTTTCATAAGATTCTGTTTGGGATGGGCACAGTTACCACTCGTTTTATGTAATTAATATACTTAAAAAATCGTAAAAATTTGGGGATTTGTAAACCTTAACAGACTATTTTAGCGTTAGTAAAACTGTCAAGTACATTTACGAAAAGGTCTTCTCTGATTGGTACAATTAATGAACATCCATCATCTAAGAAGTCGATTCTGAATTCAGCACGATAACAACCAGCCATGTTTGTGTCTTTAACATTGAATTTATAACCAAGGTAGTATTCACCATCTTCTTGACAAATTTCTTTATCAACTGGAAGTAATAACCCCTGTTTATTGAACACTTTGTAGACACCTTTATCGTCCATCATTGAGAATGTGATGGCAGCATTTTCTAAACGGTCGTAAATTTTACGAAAATCACGTCTACCGTCGTTAATTACCTTTAATTTTAATAGAGGTAAGTTTGAATTTTTTCTTATAAAAAAGTTTTGTGCCATATCTAATAAATATTAGTTTTTAAACTATTGTTCATATAATTGATAATAAACCTGGTATTAAATATCTTATCACCATTTAATTAATAAACAGTTTTATTTACAACACCTGTAAAAGCAGTGTCACTTGCCGCGTCTGTAAGCCAAGTTGGAGTACCTGAAATATCAACAGTTCCTTCAACATAACCCGCTAATGGATTTAAAGTGCTTAATGTTTTTAAAGTACAGCTTCCAAAGAGTTTAAAAATACCACCATATAATTGTGTGTTCACACAATATAAAGTTGCCCCACGAGATAAGTTTACATCTCCAAAAATTAGGCAACTCGATAAAGTTACCCTACCACTCCCACTAATATTAGTAATTAGTAACCCCCCTTTTAAATTAACATTAGCATTAGCATTGTTATCTACTCGTGTTAAATTATATTGCCCATCAATTAAAGAAATAAAAGCAAATGTTGATAATGTTAAATCTAAAGTAAGTATACTAGTTAATGCTATATTTTTATAAGTAACAACATTAGAGCCACTACCTAAACCCGTAGAGGTAAAATTAATTGCACAATTAATAGTAGTATTAGGCGCAGATATGCCAATTAAGTTTAAATTTTCTGCTATGTTTAAAGTACCAACAACTTCGTTTCCGTACCCATTAGGGTCAGGAAATACGTACGCGGTGTAAAGATTGGCGTTTGGTGGAAGTAATAGAACAGCATCATTTAATTCAGTAAGTGTTTTAAATGGACGTTCAATTGAACCATCACCACCAACTGCAACCGTACCGTCTAAGTAAAAATCATAAGGGTTGTTTGGTAGTGGTGTTAATACCGTATTTAAATAACTAGTTAACCCACTCAAAGATATTTTTTGGGTTACGTGATTGTTATCTATTATAAATTCATTCCCACTGGTGGGATTAATATTTTCAGGAAATTCCCATATTTTTCTATTCGCCATTATTTTATTTTTATTTTTATTCCCAAGTTATTCCAAACCCGTTATCTGTGATTATTGGTGAACCGTTTTCATCAACAACTATCAAAAATGTACGGTGGTAATGGTCCACTTTTACATTGACCGCAAAATTCTGAGTTAGGTTGTACGATATGAGAACCACCAAAAGTATCGGGTCTACAATATCTTCTACAATCAACAAAGAAGTTATTTCTTATTTCCAAAACATTTAAAGGTTTCTCATAGAATCTTAACTGAGATAGTTCACCTTCGAAACTACCTGCAAAATTTTGTTGTAACCATAGACCTCTATCAGAATAGTCTGGTCCACCAAAAGTTTGACTTTCGATTAAACCCTGAGTACCACCACCCCAACTCATATTAAATGGTACCCCAATTTGTTTATCACTCCATTCGTTAAGAGCTCTAAGTTGTAGACCAATAAAATCATCTACCTTATATTTTACTAACCCATTAACCCAAAATTTTAACGTACCTGAAGGTAAAGTGTTTTTTATACCACTACCAGCTGTATATGTTACAGCTATATGATTCCAACTTGTTCCCGATGGAATAACGTTAGGTTCTGAATAACCCTCTTCCATCATAGTACCAGTAATTCTGTATTTATTATTATAACAACTACCAGATACTGTCATTTTTCTATAACCAATTCTACCATCGTCAGTAATTCTAAATCCTAAAGCGTTTTCAGATAGTTGGTCACAATATGAATAAGTTCTACCAGTGGTAATACTACTTTCATTTGGAAAACATCTAGTAGAATTACAACAACTATTATTGTAAGGTGATGAAATGTTAAACCAATTTTGACCACCAGTTATGATGTTAGGATCAATCGGACCTTCTTCAACACCACAACAACTATTATTTGTACATCCAGTACAAACACAATTACAGTTACAGGCCCACGGTGTTTTTATATTAAACCAACTTTGACTACCGTCTGAAATATGTTCTTCAAAAGCTTTAGCTGCTGATGGTGATAATGGTATTCCAGTTGTCGTATTTAGACCAGTCTCACCAGAAAAATCATCCCAAAATTTATTTTCAGCACGAGTACCGATATAGAAGAAAAAATTCTTATTATTTGGGTAGATATCATTTAGTGTTGTACCTGTCACACAAAAAGTAGTTCCAGTATTACCAGAAGTAGTACCACTTGTAAATCCTGAAATACACTGACAAAACCCGTTATTTGATTGAATCCAAGTTTCCATTGACCACCCAACAGGAAAATCGGTTGGCATAACTTGCCAAGCCGTTGTTGCCGAAACGGATGTTAAAGTATATCCAGTACGACAACAAGAATCTATATGTTCTACTAATATCGGTGCCGGTACATCTCTATCTAATTTAAAAAATCCTTGATAAAACCCACCATCTAAACAAATAGTATTACCTACAGGACAACCTTCAGGCGTCATCGTATTTTGATGGAACATCCAAGGGTAAACATATTGTCCAGGACCTACAGTACAACCTGAAGTACAACCAGTCATCCCAGAACTACAACCAGAAAAGTTAAAACTAACGGTATAGGCTGTTACAGGATATAAAACTAATTTAGTACTAGCTGAAGTTATAACTAAAGTTTCACCAGAAAGACATGATACTCGACCATTATCAACACCTGTTAATCCCCAATCATTTAATGTAAATCCTGAAGATGGCGTTATGGTTCTACCAGACCATTCAATTAATGAGGTTAAAGATGTACCGTCTATTGTAGTATTAGAATTATCAGTATCAAACCAAACAACTAAACCGTCTTCTATAATACTATATTTACAAGAATCCTTACAATTTGTGGCATATCCATAACAATCACCTAATCTATCATTAGCTAAATTGAAATCCCAATACTCACTGTAAACAATGTTTATGGATTCAAAATTTTTAAAAAAATAGTTATTTTTTATATCCATCATTAAAGAGCTAATTCAAGATTGTTCCAATAGGTTATTAATACCTTATACTCACCTGTGGTTAGTGCTTGTGGTGATGCTCCCACGTCTACAAAGTAGATGGTCGCTAAATCTGGATTTGGGAAATAATGTGGACCGTTTTCAAGTGTTGTCCTAAATAATGTGATGATATTGTGTGTTGGTATAAAACCTGTCCAACCAGAAGGACTCCATATACCCCCAATCGTACCGACTGAAGCACCGAATATAGATAGATCAGTTGTTTTTGTATATACTTGTATATCTGTTACTGTCCAACCAGAAGGTATGTATATATTATATGTTCCACCAGTAGTATTACCAGATGTTAATAATTCTGTAATAAAATTAGGTCTTATAGGTCCATAAGTATTATAATCATTAACATTTAAATGACCTACATAAGCGTTAACACTACTAGCCCCAGCAACAACTTTTTCTGTATACGTTGTATCGGGTGTTGTTGTTGTTATGTTTGAACCTAGTATAAAAGTGTTGGGGTTAGCGGCTATATTACTGGTACCACCCACAATGGTTGAGTATGTATAATTTACTGTATTATTGGTACCACCTAAAATAGTTGAAAAATTAACCGCGGCTGAAATTGAATTACTTTCACCGTTAAGTATGGAATTCCAACCACCTAAAATACCTAAAACTGTAATATCATTACCAAAACCATTACCAATTAAACTATATCTTGAATTAGTAATTATATTTGTACTACCACCACCAATTAAACTATATGTTGATGGGAATATAGGACCATCAATTGTATTAGTAAGACCGTTTATTATTGTACTATTTGCACTATTACTAATTAAATGAGTGGTACCATTAACAATTGTAGATCTAGGACTACCAGTTATAGTATTAGACTGACCATTAATGATTGATGAGGCAATCCCTTGAACAATATTTGATAATCCACCTAATACCAAAGCCCTATTTGAAAGGGTAAAATTGTTTCCTGAAAGTGTTACAATATCGTAAGTGTTTGGCCCAAATATATAAGGTGATGTCATTCCAGAGATAACCCCAGTTCCACCACTTCCTGACGCTACTGTTTGCCAAGTTACAATTCCGGCACCGTTCGTTGTCATTACCTGACCAACAGTTCCGTCTATATTGGGTAATGTGAATTTATTATTAATATTAACACTATTACCTAAATAAATGGTATTAGCGGTAAAAGCTGTTAATCCGTAACCACCTAATACAGCTGAATTATTCGATCCACTACGTATTGTTGCGTTTTGTGCTGATATAAAACTTCCCGCTGTTGGTCTATTATCTTTTGATTGTGTATCTAACCCAGTGTTGTCAGCAACTATAATATCTCCTTCAATACCAGAACCCCCAAGGAAACTATAAGCATCCCCCTTTAAAAAAGCGTAAGAAGATCCTTGAAATTGGAGTGATGTTGAACTAGCGGCTACATAATCACCACCTAATATACTAACACCACCACCTGGGATAGATATGCTAGGTTCGAATACTGTAATAACATTGGTAAAACCATGACCAACATTTAACTGACCACCAAAAGGATTTTTTGACATTGCGAGATGGAAACCAGTTGTTGTACCACTCTCTGTATCTAATAATAAACTATCATCATTTAATGCTAATTGACTAGTAGTACCTAATGATTGGATAATTTTATTACTACCCATCACCAAACTGTCTTTTACATTTATAGGTGAACATCCATATAAATTATGAACATATAGGTCAGTAATACAACTTGCTGAAGTATTACCTGTAAATTGTACAATAGTTGTTCCAGTACCAGAAGGAGCTGGTTGCCAAGTTGCACCACCAAAAGTATCAGAAGTTAAAACATATCCAGCAACTGGACCAGTTTCTATAGTTATAGTTACACCAGTTCTAATCACTAATGAAGCTGTATTATCCCAAGTAAATTGACCGTTGTCGGTTACATCTAAATGGTCTAAAGACGCACTACTAGTGATTCTAAAAGTATTAAACATACCCGTACCCTCACCCTTAAGATGAAGTATTGTTTGGGGGTTAAAACTTGGTGAACCGATAGCCACATGAGCCCCATTTTCACCTATTAATACGGGATTTGTATTTACAGGTTGAATATGTAAGGATGCCGGTGCTAATCCACAACTATGAATATTTGATACCCACATATCGGTAATACAATCACCTGAAGTATTACCTGTAAATTGTACATAAACATATGTAGTCCCACTACCACCACCACTAGTTCCACCCGTTAAAAAATATGAGGCAGGAAACCAAGAGACGTGCCCTTGTGCGTCCAAACCACCTAAGATGTAACCTGTAACGTTTACTGTTGTAGTTGCTGACGTACCACTTATTAATTGAATTGGGGGTTTAACTATTAGTGAGGTTAATTCACCATAATTACGATAACCAGATAATCCAGCTAAAATATATTGTGTACTAGCTGATGTACTACCCGTAAAATCTAATACTGGAGCATTTATTTGAAGGTACCCCGTACTATTTATATGGGTTTTACCAGATAAGGATATAGTGTTACCACTATATTGAACCTGTTGTCTATCTTCAAAATTGGGTCTTGTAAAAAATGGCATATTATATTACTGTAATACCTAATGGTCTATATTGTAATGCTTTATTTAACATTTCAGCTTCAGTAGCTTTACGTGTTAACATAGCTTCTGGTCTTAATCTTTCTAATCTCTCATTTAGTCTCTCCATTAGAGCTACTCTATCTTCTTTTGATTCACTTAATAGTGATTCATAATCCATAGTTACTTCAGCGTCAGTAACACCTAGTACACCACCAAATTTACCACGAACCCTACCTAAAGTTTCTTTACATAAAGCAGTAAAGTAATCTCTTACCCATTGTTTAGATGGTGTATTTAATTCACTAAAATTAACTACATCGACAGGAACGTCAGATGGTAATTTAACAATATCTTTATTTGCGTTTAAACATCTTTGTCTTTCTTCGTCAGATGTGGTTTCGTAATACCAATACCATACTCTAGCGTTGTTAACAGACTGACCGTTTAACCCTATTCCACCAAAAGCAACTCTACTACCTGGAGTTGGAATTAGGTGAAGTAATCTAGTCCCGTTTGGGCCAGCGGTTAACCTATAAATTAAATCTGAACTTATTAATCTTTGTTTTAAATTATAGTCAGCGTTTCTTAATACAATATCAAAAGATGTGGTTAAATAAGAACCACCATAACCAAATCCACCGCCGGCAAATTGAGCGCCACCGAAACCGGCAGCAAAACCACCATAACCCCCACCAAATCCATTACTAGAAAATAATGCTAAATCTACAGTTGGTGGTTGATAATATAATACCTCATTTAACTCTCTACCAGCTGGGATAGAATATGTTTGTTGACCGTTTCTTAATGAAACAAAATCTTGTTTAAGTTCCCAAGGTCCACGAGCTTGTAGACCAACAATTTTTGAATAGGCATATGTAAATGAATCTTCATAACCTAAACCTCTAGTTGTTAAAGCTTTGGTTAAATCTGCAGTATCTAAATTGATACCATCTAAAGATGACCATTGAGTTTCAATTAACCATTCGTTTATATAAGACGAATGATCTTCAACAGCGATTTCTAATAGGGTGCACATTTGTTCGTCATCCAACTCAACTTTCCTGAGTGGTGCTCCTAATCTATGTTTAACTTGACGAAATACTTTCTGTTTTTCCGCTTCTTCTATAACAAGTGACATGTTCGACTTTTATTCATAAATATCGCCGAATAGTTAATGTTTAGAACATCATTAGATAAAGTTGTGTTTCTTAACGGAAGTTTTTATTAAATCCATGAAATCTGTCATAATATCCATTTCTTGGTGTTCTTCACCCATAACAGTATTGATAATTCCACGTTTTCTTTGGAGGGTATCGAATATCATAGTTTGTACTGTGTTCTCAAATAATGGATAGTAAACATTTACTGTTTTATCTTGTCCAATACGGTAACATCTATCTTCTGCTTGACTATGATTAGCGGGTACGAAATCTAAATCATTCATGATAACTTCTGAAGCTGCGGTTAGTGTAATAGCTGAACCAGCTGAAATTATGTTACCTATGAATACTTTTATTCTGTCATCTCCCTGGAAAGAGTCAATAGATTTTTGTTTTTCTTTTTCATTCATTGGGCCGTGATGGCATACGGCAATATCACCAAGTCTACGTTTTAATTCTAGAAGTGAATCCGTGAAACAGGTAAAAATAATAACTTTATGACCTTCTTCTATAGCCTTTTCAGCTAATTCGACTGTATGTTGAACCATCTCCATAGCTAAAAATTTACGTAAAACCACTAATTCAACCATATGTCTACCAGCACCAAGATTCTTACCCTCACTTTTTGCCCATTCAAGATATTCTTCGAAAACAGATTCATATCTTTTTCTATCATCAACCTCAACATAATAAGGTGATATAATTTTAGGTGGTAAATCTAGATGATCTTCTTTCTTTCTTCTTAAAACCAAATTTGTAGTTCTTTTATGTAACTCTTCTAAATTTGAAGCACCGTCAGTAATCCAAATAATTCTCTCCTTACCTAATTTAGTTTTTTTCCTGAATTTTTTTGCCGCACAATAACGAAAAGCGAAGAATTGCCAATTTGATGTTACAGGGGAATCACAAAGGTGTAGTAAATTATAATAATCCATTGGACGATTAGCTATTGGTGTTCCAGTTAATAACCACCTTCTTTTAATTGGTTTAGCAATCTCATTTACAATTTTAGTTCTATCTGCTTTTGGGTTTTTAACATAATGAGCCTCATCTAATATTAATAAATCAAATCCCTCATCAACTAGAAATCTTTTAATTTCATAGTCCTTATATTTTTTTCTACCGTCAATTAATGTATGGAATTTATTTAATATATCGTAATTAATGATAGTGAACCTTTTAGGGTCCCAATGTCCAGATTTGATTATAGAAATTTCATCTTCATCAACAAAATTCATAATCTCACGTTTCCAATTAATTTTAGCGTTTGCTGGACAGATAACTAATACTTTCTCAGCTTTAACTTCTAGAGCCGACACAATTGACATAAAGGTTTTACCCAAACCCATATCATCAGCTAAAATACATTTGTTTTTCTTATATAAAAATTTAATACCCGATTCTTGATGTTTAAACGGTACCCTATTTTTCTTATCTAGTTCTATGTATTTTTCAAAATCTATTGTAACATCATCTAGGTTCTCTTCAAATAAGTCTGTATGTACTTGTGTTTTTGGGAGATAGTATAATGCTGATTCTTTTTGGTTTTTATATAACTTACCTCTAATATGATATGATTTATCACTCTCAGCTAAGAGTTTTTCTATGAAAACACGTTCTGGAACGTTTTTTAATTTGTATTTTTCTTTTAGTTGTTCACCTAAGTATGGTGCTATATCAACAACTTTATTGATATCAATTGGTTCTCTTTCAAAATTTTCTTCAATGTAACTTATTTGACTAGGTGTGAGCAAGAAAAACCCATCCATATCTAATTTTTTCTTCATTTTTAAGATATGTTCATTAGTTCCTTCGTAGGTTCGAATTCTATCTAATGTCGTTTTATTCTTTAATTTGGTTAGATCCACCATATGACAAAATAAATATAGTGTTTGACTGTGGAAAATAAAGAAAATGGTACATATTCAAATATTTATTAAAATATAAGTGTGCATATGGTTAAGCGTAAATTCCCTATAAATAGGATGGGCAAATTTTTTGATGAGATTGATTTCGGTATTGAAAACGAAATGTCTCGTGAATATGTCGAGGGTGACTTAAACATAGTGGTTGTTTTATTTCAAGTAGATAGGAAAGAAACACAAACTGATGATGTTTATGGAGAAGCTAAAACAAATGAAATTAGATTTAAAGCACCTAAAGAATTAAGAGTTAAACTAGCCTTAGATGAGGCTGAGAATAAAACCTATTCTGAAGGTATGAATAGGTATCTGGATTACGGCCAATTTAAATTCCATATTTTTCAAGAACAATTAGAAGAATTAAGTGCTGAAATTAGTTACGGTGATTATATCGGTTATTCCGATAGAGAAGATAATATAAAATATTTTACAGTTAACAATGATGGTAAGATATTTTCAGATAACGCACATACAAGAATTGGGTATAAGGGGTATTATAGAACAATCACCTGTATTACAGCTGACGCTAACGAGTTTTTACCAAATTATTAATAAATGGCTTTACCTAAGAAATATAAAAAAGATTTAAATGTTAAAAGGGTTGCTCTTGATGGGGGACCTAAAAAATATATTGATGATTATCATGACCAAAATAAGGCTAACTTACCACGTGGTGTAGACCACGCTGATTTAGATAATGGATTTGTTGATTGGGTTGGTAATGATTTAGGTATTGTTATAGACGACAATAAAGTTCCAGTAACTTTTTTAACAGCACAAAGATGGGCTGAATTCACAAGAACTTGGCAAAATTCCGATAAGTATAAAAATATTAAAATACCTTTTGTATCTGTAGTTAGAAAACCAGATGCACAACCAGGTACTAATCCAGCTGATTTTAAAATACCAGTTAGAAAAACTTTTCCCTATATGACTATTCCAACTTGGGATGGTAATAAGAAAGGTTCAGATGTTTATATGATACCACAACCCGTTGGAGTTGATTTAACATATACTATCAGATTTTTCACCTTCAGAATGAATGAATTAAATAAGTTAAACCAAAAGGTTTTAACAACTTTCGCTTCAGCACAAGCATATGTCAATATAAAGGGTCATTACTTCCCTATTTATCTAGAAAGTATTGGTGACGAATCAACAATAGATGATATTGAGGGTAAACGATATTATGTTCAAACATACGAATTAAGAATGGCGGCATATATTTTAGATGAGGATGAATTTGAGATTAAACCAGGTCTAGAAAGAGCAATACTTTCTTATGAGGTTGAATCTAAAAAGCCTAAAGTTGTCGTTAATAAAATTAAAGATGAAACTAAAAATGATAAGACCGTAAGTTTTATCATACAATTTCTACCTAGTTCACCAACGACTATAACATTTCAATCTGATTCAGTAGCTAGTTTTACATCTATTGATACGAATAACATTTCATCAATCACATTCTATATTAACTCAATCCCAACTTCGGTACCATTTTCTGTTACCGAAACGGACATGATTAGCATAAGTATAGTAAGAACTAATTCTACTCAGTTATCTGAGTTAATACTAAGAGGAACAGTACCATTATAATGACAGATTTTTGTGGAAATAGTGATATAACTAAAATTTTTATTGTTGAACCATCTGGAGCACAACAAATACTTTCTGCCTCAACTTTAAACATAACGGGTGATTTAACTGTAGACGGAAATATTATTAATTGTGGTACTGGTAGACTTAAGATAGTTCGTCACCGTAGATATCTTTTTTTATTTTAACAGTATTTGTTTTTTCTTTACAACCCTCACGAATTAATTTTTCTACAAAAGCAAACATTCTTAAACCATTATCTTCACAATAGTTTTTTAATAACTCGTGTGTCGTGGTAGTTATCTTAATATTTTTATCTCTTTTTAACATATATTATTACATAAATATCACACTAGTCATATAAAAGTATTACACTAGTCATACTAATACAGATTTATTCTTTACTTTAAAAAACTTTTGAAAAAGAAGCTAATATTTATAATAAAAAGAAAATAACTCTTTAAAAAATAAAAACAATAATGGCTTCACAAAAAGTATTTGTATCACCAGGTGTATTTACATCAGAAAAAGATTTAACCTTTGTAGCACAACAAGTTGGTGTAACTACATTGGGTCTCGCAGGTGAGACTGTCAAAGGACCAGCTTTCGAACCAATATTCATTACAAATTATAATGAATATTTAACAATTTTCGGTGGTTTAAATCCAGAAAAATTTGATAACGGTAAACCAAAATATGAGACATCTTATATTGCAAAAAGTTATTTAACCGAATCAAATCAATTATTCGTAACTAGAACTCTAGGATTAACTGGTTTTGACGCTGGTGATGCTTGGGCAGTAGTTTCTGAAGCTGGTTACGACCCAACAACAATTATTACTGGTGTTACAACCTTATTTACTGCTGATTTTACTGGTAGTACTTACGCGAATATCACAAATATTAACGCACAATATTTATACACATTAGGTTTATTTCCTAATGGTCCAACATTAACAACAGCTAACGTACCAGGTGTTTCGGTAACATACCCACAAGGTATTGTTTTCAGTAAACAAGCTGGTTCATTTACTGGTGTTTCAGCAACGGTACTTCTTTCAAATTTATCTGGATTAAGTGGTACTATTTCTGGTACTGTTACAACTTACATTGCAAGTGCTTATACAGCATATGAAGGTATGGTATTAGCGGTTTTAAGATCTAGAGGTAGATATATTAGTGATATCCTAAATTGGAGTACAGACCAATCGATTAATGGTTTAGTTGCTAATATGACAGGAGCATTAACAAATCCTTTAGGACAATTTGTATTATCAGCATCCTCAGTAGGTTTAACTGGTAGTACTTTCACATATGATGTATCTCTTGATAAAACAAGTAGAAATTACATACCTGGAGTATTAGGTGTTGATTGTCACGATAGAGGTAGTTTAGTTTATGTTGATGAAATTTATACTAACAACACACAAGATTTAATTGATAACGGTTACATTATGGGTTTAAAAGAAGATTTAATTTATATACCATATAATAGTAACTATAAACAACAATATCAAACACCAGAAACACCTTGGGTTGTATCTGAATTACGAGGTAATGTTGTTGTTAAATTATTTAAATTTATTTCAATTTCTGATGGTTCATCAGCAAATCAAGAAATAAAAATCTCTATTCAAAATATTAAGCCAGATACAAAAGAGTTTGATATTATTATTAGACAATGGAATGATACTGACGCAAGACCGTCTATCCTCGAAAGTTACCCTAAGTGTAACATGGACCCATCTTCAAACAACTATGTTGCAAGAAGAATCGGTACCGCTGATGGAGAAAACGTATTAAACAGTAGATTCGTAATGTTGGTTATGAACGCTAACGCACCAATTGACGCTTTCACAGCTGGTTTTGAAGGTTATATCGTAAGTAATTATGTAGGTACTAACGGTACTGCATTAGCTCCGATGATTGACTATAAGATTCAATACTTCCCTGAGAATGAAAGAATTAAAAAGGTATACCTTGGTATTACTGATACTTTAGGTATCGACGAAGATATGTTTAACTGGAAAGGTTTAACGAACGGTGATAACTATTGGACAGCAACAACTAAAGGTTTCCACATGGATAGTGGAGCTACTGTAGCTGGTAATTTTGAATGTGGTCTTTACCAATTCAGAGATGGTGTGGGTATCGAAGGTACTGATTATGAAAGTATTTCAGCAAGAAAATTCACTTTCGTTCCGTATCTTGGATTTGATGGTTGGGATTGTTACAGAAGAAGTAGGACTAATACTGATAGATATAGAGTTGGTAAAGTTGGTTTCACAACTGGTGTAGCACAAGGACAATTTATCCAATTAGGGCCACAAGACGGTACATCCGATTTATACGCTTATTGGAACGCTATCAATACATTTAAAAACCCTGAAGCGGTTAACATTAACGTGTTCGCATCTCCTGGGATTGACTATACTGATAACAACTATCTTGTTCAAGAAACAATCGATTTAATCGAAGAAGAAAGAGCTGACTCAGTTTATATTGTAACTTCTCCTGAGAATGTTACTTATGATACCGCTGACCAATTAGTGGGTATTGGATTTAATTCTGTATCAATTGATACGGCAGATGCACTTGTTAATTTATTAGACGCAGCGGATATTGATTCTAACTACACAGCCACATACTGGCCTTGGGTACAAGAAAAGAGACACTGAAAATACTGTTAACATTTGGTTACCACCAACATTAGAAGTTTGTAAGAATATTGCATTAACCGATAATGTCGCTTTCCCTTGGTACGCAGTAGCTGGTTACAATAGAGGTCTTACAAACGCTATTCAAGCTAGAATTAAATTAACTGAAGATGATAGAGATACTTTATATGAAGGACGTGTTAATCCAATGGCAACTTTCTCAGATGTGGGTGTTGTAATTTGGGGTAATAAAAACTTACAGGTTAAAGATTCTGTTCTTGACAGATTAAATATCAGAAGATTATTATTACAAGCTCGTAAATTAATTACAGCAGTTGGTGTTAGATTGTTATTCGAACAAAATGACCAAATCGTTAGAAATCAATTCTTGAACTTAGTAAACCCAATCTTGGATAATATCAGAAAAGAAAGAGGTTTAGCAGACTTTAGGGTACAATTATCTAACGACCCAGAAGAAATCGATAGAAATGAAATGAGAGGTAAGATTTTCTTAAAACCTATCCCATCATTAGAATTCATTATTATCGAGTTCAACGTAACTACAACTGGAGCATCATTTGATAATATCTAATAAATTATAAAAAGAACCTATGTAAAAATAGGTTCTTTTACTAATATAAACATATTTATATAAAAACAAAAAACATGTCAAAAATTGTTAAAAAGAAAGACCTTGATGTACTTATTGAAAGTACCCTTAAAAAGGCAGGCATTGAAACTCCTAAAAAAAAGGTTGTTACAGAATCAAAGGTTAAAGCTGAAGTTCTTACTGAAGATTTTAAGAAAGAATTAGCTCAATTTAATAAGCTTACTAACTTCAAATACAAATACTAAAACAAAAATGGCAACTGTAAAAAGATATAGAATCAACAAAGAACAACTTGAAAGAGTAGTTGAGAACTTTGTTATGGAGGCAGCTTCAATTAACAATAAGAAGGCTCCAGTTAAGAACCACATCCCTTCACAAGGTGCTGAGGCAAAAAAACACATTAAAAATAAGATGTCAGGTAAGATGGTAGAAAAAGGTGAAGGGGTTCCTGCGGCAGGAAAACTTCAAAAGAAATTACCTCAAGCAGCTGACGCAAAAAAACATATGTCTTCAGCTAAAGCAACCCATTCAAACAAAGCCAAAATGGTTAGAGAACACTATAGCAAAGAATTAATGAACGAGGGTGTTGGTGAAATGTGGGACAAACTTATGAAATGGATGGGTCACAGATGGGACCAAAAGAAAGCTGAACAAGCTTGGAACCAAGTTTATGTTAAAAACGCTGAAAAGATGTCAAAAGCATATGCTAACGGTGATGTTCAAGATTTCAAAAACGCTGTTATGAAATTTATGAAAGCTAACGCTGGTCTTCCTATCCTTGCTGGTAACGGTAAAAACGCTGAATGGAACGATGAAGAAAAAGAATTTAAACGTCTAGGTTCTAAACTTGGTGGACCAGGTGGAGTAGTAGGTGGATAATTAAATTATTAGATATAAAAAAACCCTAACATTACTGTTAGGGTTTTTTGTTTTATAACGTGTCGAACGTCTTTATTTTAATCTACTCTTATCCACTATGACAACATATATTGTGTCAATAACTTTTCCAGTAACTTCTTTTGGATTTTCTGATTTACCGTTAAAGGTGTTTCCAAAATTTTTCTCAAGAACTTCCATTTTATTAACAAAATAATCCGTCTCACCACGATTACCAAGCCAATTCCATCCAGACACTTGAGTATATGTAAGTTTAACTTTCCAACCGTATTCAGCCGCACTATCCAATTGTGCCACCAACCCATCTGGTTCGTTATCATTATCAATCGAAAAATCCCAACTATCTGTTGAGGTCATTCCTGTTTGGGTAATGTTAAGGTGACCTTCCCATGTATCCCAAATAAGACCTTTCTTGGCAAGTTTGTTTACTGTTCCAATACGTTCACCGTTTGAATAGTTGTTACTACAAGAAGTTAAGAATAGAACCCCTACTATTAATGCTAAAAATTTTTTCATCTTATTATTTTTTAATTGTTTTTTGTAAAGGTTTAATAACTTCATCAATAATTCCATACGCTAAAGCGTCGTCTGCTGATAACCATAAATCACGTGAAGCATCGTCAGCAACTTGTTCACGAGTTTTACCACAATAACCACCCAATAATTCAAAAAGAATTTCATTGGTTTTTTCCCATTCTTTCATTGTGATACGGGCGTCTTGGATATTACCCATTGCTCCACCACTTGATTGGTGTAACATTGTTTTTGAGAATCTTAAGGAACTTCTCATACCTTTTGTTCCAGCTCCCAATAAAACTGAACCCATTGATGCCGCCATACCAGTATTAATGGTGGCGATTGGGGCTTTGATGTATTCCATTACATCAACAATACTCAAACCTGACTTCACAGACCCACCAGGTGAGTCTATATGCATCGTAATGGTTTTCTTATGGTCTTGTTGGTCTAAGAATAAAAGTTGTGCCTGTACAACCGTAGACATTCTATCATTTACTGGACCAGCAACCCATAGGATTCTATCCATCATCAATCTAGAAAAGATATCAATTTGTGTTGCTCTCATTTCTCTTTCTTCCAAGACATAGGGAGTCATACTACCTTGGATTGTCACAGGAACCTCTGACATAAAGTTTTGGTAAGCGTGCAACGTGTTAGAACCAACCCCTTGGTCTTTAATTGCAAATTTTTCGAATTCGTTTAACATGTTTATATAAATTTTGTTTAAACAATGATATTTATAATAAAATTAGCAGTCAATCTGCTAAAAATAAAATAGAGCATATTTATAATAAAAAGATAACAACTTAAACAAAAAGACATTACTATGGCAGATTTACTAATGAGGATGCCGGTTCCTTACGAACCAAAAAAGCAGAACCGATTCATACTTAGATTCCCTTCACCTCTTGGAATTCAAGAGTGGTTTGTGAAAACAGCATCAAGACCTAAAATTTCTCAAGAGGAAACAGAAATTCAATTTCTTAACACATCAACTTGGGTAATTGGTCGTTTTACTTGGGATACTATTGACGTTACATTCCGTGACCCAATTGGTCCTTCAGCGGCACAAGCAATTATGGAGTGGGTACGTCTTCACTCTGAATCAGTAACAGGTCGTCAAGGTTATGCAGCTGGTTATAAGAAAGACATTGAATTAGAATTATTAGACCCAACAGGTGTTGTAATTGAAAAATGGATTCTTCAAGGTACAATGTTAACAAACGTTGACTTTGGTGGGTTAGATTATTCAACTTCTGAAATTGCTGAAATTACTGGAACTTTACGTTTCGATAGAGCTATTCACGTATTCTAATTATTTTACAACAAATTATACAAAATCCTCACTCAAAAGGTGGGGATTTTTTATGATTCCATCGATATTTATAAAGAAATGAAAAACTTAATCCGTAAGATATTAAAGGAACAAGAAAACGAGTTTGACTGGGTGAAAGATATAAACCCTAGTGAGGCTGAAAAACTTGTTATACAACCTTTTAGAGATATGGATTACGAATATAGTACCGATTTTGTAAGTGAAATGGTACCTTTATTAATAGAAAAGGGTATCACAAGACCAGAAGATTTAACTGAAATCGGTAGGGAAATTAAAAAGGAATTTAGTCGTTCTTATTATAGAGCTTATGATAGTGGATATGATAGTGGACAAAATGACTGTGGTTGTGATTATTGTTGTGATGACATGTATTATATCGATGATGTGAGAGAAAAAGAAAAAGAGGCTCGTGAAGAAGGTTATGAGGAGGGTCAAGAGACGGGTTATGAAGCAGGAAAATCTGAAATGCAAGATAAAATTGAGGAATTAGAAGAACAAATTGAAGAATTACAGGCTAGATTAGCTGGTAGTAACGATGATTTAAATTAATAAGAAGGTTAATGAGAGATTTAATTAAGAAAATATTAAAAGAACAGGAAGACCATTTTGAATGGGTTAAGGATCTTGATGTTCATATTGCCGAAAAAGAGATTAAAAAAGATTTCATAAAAGCTGACCATGATTATGACTTTGGGGGTGAGGGACTTTATCAAATGTTGATTGGTGCTGGTGTCCACGATTTAGAAAAATTAAAAGAAATTGGGGAATACGTATATCAACAAGCTGATAATACATACACTTACGCGCAAGATAATTACGACTATAGTTGTGATGGATGTTGTGACGATTATGTATATGAAGATGTGGTTTCTGATAGAGAAGATACAGCACGTGAAGAGGGTAGGGAAGAAAGGCAGGAAGAAATTGATGACCTAAAAAGTCAAATAGATGAACTAAATTCAACAATTGAAGAATTACGCAATCAAATTATAAGTGGTGAGGAGTAGAATTAAAAAAATATTATCCGAAATACAAGTCCCACATCACTATCAACCAACAGGAAATAGTTGTGGTCCGACTTGTTTAAAGATGGTTCACGATTTTTTTGTTGGTAACAGGTTTAAAATATCTGATATATGTCGTGCTTGTGGTACTGATTGGGTTGTTGGAACACCTCCTGATAGAATGGTCAAAGGTCTTAAATACATGGGTATTGAATATATTGAACATATGAGTGAAGAAGATCCTTATCAATCACTTAAAGACTCTATCGACAAAGGACACCCTTGTGTTGTTAGAGCAAACGTTCAAGGAACACCACATTGGATTATTGTTGTTGATTATGACCATGATACACTTATGGTAAACGATCCTTGGTTGGGTAGATTACTTTATGAAATTGATGGATTTGATGAGATTTGGTTCTCTGGTAGAGACAAAATACGTGAATATTTTTATTATGAAATAACAAATGCCAATGAAGATATATATCCAGATGATGATATAGAAGATGAAGAGTTTCCAGAAGATGAGAGAGAAGATTTTATGACAGAAGAATCTGAAACCACCGAAAAAGAATGGTGGGAGGATTGGACTGACGAGGATATTAGTTATTTTATTCATGAACTACAATCTGTTCATGGGGTTACAGCAAATGTCGCTGAAGTACAAGAATTTTCAAATGAGGTTGATGTAACGGATTTATCTATTGAACAATTTGCAGAAGAATTTGTTAGTTGGTTAAAAGATGGTGATGATTATGTTAGTGATGAGGAGGAAGAGGTTGATGGTGATCCAAACCAATTAGAAATAGAATTTCCAGAAGATAAAAAAACATATTCTGAAGGAATAGAAATATCTAATTTTGAAGATGAAGATGAGATTCTTGACGCCTTAAGAGTTGGTTTGAAGGTTTTTGAGGGTCAAATGACACCAAAGGCATTAATAAAATACCTTTCTGAGGCCACCGATTGGGATATATCTGTTAAAGCAACTTATCAAGGTAAGGTGGTTGGATTTTATTTTTTAGCTGAAAATCAAATTGCTGATTATATGTTACACTATATGCAAAGAGATTATAATTGTTACTCGCCAGAAGAATGTGAAGAAAAAAACCCAGGTTCAATTAAGGTTAATCCAATGGAATTCCAAAATTTAGATGGTGTTGAGGGCGTGGCTTTAGGTATTGACCCAGAGTATAAAGGGTTAGGTATTGGTAAAAAATTAATAGAATACTCACAAAGTTTACCCTATGATTATCTTTGGGGTCAACAATACGAACATTTAGAAAACATTGACCATTGGACTAAGAGACGTGAAATCGCAGCTTACTTTCCAGGATTATACCTAACATATCAAATGTTATAACTATTTATAAATAAAACCACAATGAGAAAACAAGATAAATTAAAAGTAATTATGGAAGCCAATCAAAGGGTGGAAAATTCTTACTTAAAATCTAAGGGATTATTAAAAGAGGATTATTCTTTATCACAAAATAAAGAAGTACAAGATATCGCTAAAGATTTAGCGTCAGACCCAGAAACCCTTAAAAAAGCCATCAAAGAATTAATCTCAATGGGTGTACCAAAAGAGGTTTTAGTTCAGTCAGTAAAAGCAATAAAACATGGTGAATCTATTGATTCCATTGTAAAACCAGCTGTAGATTCTATTTCAGAAGGTTATTCAGTTAATGAAGTTGAAGATAAACCATTACCAACATATAAAGGTGATATCGAATCTTCCGATTCAGAGGTTGAAAAGAAAGAAGATAAAAACGATTATTTAATGGGCAGTAAAGTTACACCATTGAGTGGTGCTGGTATAGGTGGTACTCTCGGGACTGTTCTTGGTTCTTTATTTAGTGCTGGTGTAATGACTGGTGGTGGTAACCTTGAAGACCCTAAAACTTATTTAATACCTTTAATTTGGGTTGTTGCGGCAGCTGCCGCAGGTGGTGTTGTTGGTAAAACAATCAAAAAACACGATGATGAATTTGCCGAGTATAAAAGAAGTAGTAATGAATAATTAAAAAAGGGACTTTTAAGTCCCTTTTTTGTTTACCAATTAAATCTGTCTTCATCCCAGTGACGACCATAATAAGAAGATCCACCCTTATCACGGTTTGTATATAGATACTCACCACTATTAAAAAGGTCGGCCCAATCATCATATTCTTTTTCATCACCATCTTTCTCCTTACCTTCAGTAAGAAGTTTTTGACCACCAGTATCGGGTTTTTGGGTCTTTTTATAACTACCAGTACCGTAACCACCATTCCAAGAATATGTTCTTTCTTCTTTTGGGTTTTCGTATCTGTTTTCACCTAGTTGTTCAAGTAATTTCAAACCAAGTTCATAACCGTTTTGAACATCATCAACTTTTACATATTCATTGTCAGAATGCATTCTGTAATAACCAGCTGCTAAATTCAAACATGCGATGTTAAATTTCTCAAATATTTGCCAAACATCGGTATAAGGGTGATAAGCCCAATTTGTAATACCATGTTCTCTGATTAAACCAGAAACCTTATCAGAAAATTCTGATTTTTGGTTGAACAAGTATCTACCCATTAATGTTAAACTCATTGAATCCCCTTCAGGAGAATCGTATTGAATTACATAACCAACATTCTTGAAGAACTCTGGGTCAGCGTATTGACTACCCTTACAACCAATTTCTTCCGAAACAAATAAAGCTATTTTAACGTTTGGTAATGTGTCTAACATTTCAAGACATAAGTACACACCACATTTATCATCACCACCACATCCTGATGGCATGTTGTTCGTTTTATCGATACCTCTAAGAATAGTTTCACCATTCTTTTCTTCCTGAATGATAACTAAGTTTTCATTCACCTTATGTACTGTGTCTGTGTGTGCAATAAAACAAGGATACCATTCTGCGGTACCTTTCGTCACATAAACATTCCCCCACTCGTCAACGGTCGGTTCATACCCTTTTTCTGTTAACGTCTTTCTCAAATACTCAATCATGAGTGCTTCATCCCTAGAATAAGTAGGAACTGAAAGCACTTCTTTTAAACGATTAAGTTTATCTTCTGTCATTTTCATATGTTTGTTTAGATTTATACGTAAAGATAATAATAATTCTCAGAAAGAACAAATCTTTCACGAGAAAAAACCGAAAATAATGTATTTATTTATAGAACCTTTACAATTATAGATATAGTTTTAAAGTTATTCTGAATAACAAAGTTAAAAAAAGTTTTTAATATGTCAAAACAAAATCAACAACAAGCTCAAGATATTCAATTCCAAGCTCCGTTTGACGTTCTACCTTTACCATCTAAGGGGTTATTGTATCCTGGACAGGTTGGTACAGTTAAAGTGGAATATATGACAGCAATGGATGAGAACATCCTAACATCACCTAACTTAATTAAGAATGGTAAAGCCATTGAAATATTGTTAGAAAGAAAGATTAAAGAATCCCCAGTACCTTTCGACCAATTATTAGTTGGCGATAGAAACGCCATTATGATTTGGTTAAGAGCAACAGGATACGGTGAGATGTACCCAGTTAAAATAACAGATCCTACAAGTGGTGTTGAATTTGAACATGAATTCGATTTAAGTGCTTTAGCCTCAAAAGAATTACCAGATGGTGTAACACCAGATGAAAGAGGTGAGTTCTCTTTTGATTTACCTAGAAGTAAGAAAAAAATTAAATTTACATTATTAACTGTTGGTGATGAACGTTCTATTGTTAATAGGGCTGATAAATATGAGAAAGCAACAAAGTCTCAAATTTCAAACACATTAACATATAGGTTACAAGCACAAATTAAAGAAGTTGATGGTAATAGGGATTCTAATTACATTCAACAATTCGTTAATGTGATGCCAGCATTCGATTCTCTTAAATTTAGAGAATATTCAGATAACATTGAACCAGGAATTGAGATGTCGGCCGAAGTGGAGGGACCGACAGGCACATTTCAAGCTCCAATTACCCTCGGACTCAACTTTTTTTGGCCTAACGTCAGAGTATAATTTAGGTCTTAAAAGAGAAATATATTATATGGTAAAACATATGAGATTTTCTTACGAATCAACGTTAAGTATGCCAATCTGGGAAAGAAGAATCTATCTCGACATGTGGCAACAAGAATTAGAAGAACAAAAGAAAGAATACGACAAAGCTAAAACAAAAGGAAAATCAAGATAAAAGATGGGACGAAAGTCCCATTTTTAATTTAAGTGATATTTATAAAGAAATCATTATGAGCATTAATACCTTAATTAAAAAAGTCACATCAGACAAGATACTGTTAGAATATATCATGACTGAAGCTAAACCAACTTCAGTTACTGGTGATGAGGCTGCAGCATCTGGAGCTAGAGGTGAGATGGCCGCTGGAAGAGCTAAAGAAATAATGGCTCGTATGGGTGTTAATTTACCAGAACTAGACACTATTTTTTCAATACAACAATTATCTGTTGAACCTTTTAAATTAAGTTACGTTTTACAGGATTTATTAGATAACCCAGAGGAACTAACACTACCAAAATCACAAACATTTACTGGATTAGCTAGGGTTGTTAAAGATTCTAATAATTTAATTTTAGAATTCAAACCACAAAATAGTGAATCAACTTTTTTAATAAAATTTACTGAAAGTAATGAGGTCTATACTGTATTACCAGGTACCAAGAAAAAAATAATTGCTTTAGCTGTGGGTGAAAGTGAGGGTAAATTTTATACGGTAGAGTTTGGTCCTTCTTTTGTTACCACAATAAAAAGTGGTGATTTAGAAACAGAGGGTGAGGAATACAAAGTGGGTGATACGGTTGATTTTACAACTGATGGTGGAGAGAACGGTAAAGGTGGTATTACTAAAATAGACGGTGATAATTTTACGATAGGTGATGGTAAGGGTGGTACCGTTATCGTTAATAGAAAAAATATTAAAAAAGGTGGAGAAGATAATAATTCTACTCAGAATGAAAAGGAAGGTAATTTTTATAACGGAAAAGATTTAAAGGAGGTTAACGCTAAGCTTTCCAGTACGAAAGATAAAGCTCGTTGGTTTAACATATTAACAGCGTACAAAGACGACCCAGAATTCCAAAAGATTTTTTTAGATGCTATTATTGATGGGACAAAATCTATTAAAATAAATCAACAACCACTTTTAACAGCCTTAAAGGGTTTAAAATCACAAGGGTTATTAGAAGCACCAACTTCAATGTCTGGTAATCAAAGAAAATATTTAAAGGTTAAACTAAACCTACAGAATTTTATGTTCGATGTTTTTTCTATTTTCGCTAAGGTAGCAAAAAATGGTAGAAACTCACAAACTTTTCAAGTTATTAAAGATTTCTATAAACAACTATACTTTATAGCTACTAAGGGTAAAACTAGTATTGCCGATGTACAAACAAGAAAACAACTTTGGAAAAAATTAGTAGGAAGTTTTAAAAACTTTTTAGTTAGTTTTTCAAAACTATCCGAAATGATTAAAGGTAATGGGAAACAAAATAGTGGTAAGAATGTGAAAGTAAAAAACATGCCAAAGGCGTCAATGTCAAATACTGGAGTGGCAGAAGATTTTTATCGTTACATATCAGATAATACAGAGTTAATATTTGAAGCTGACGAAGATCAAAAAAAATCTAATACAACAGCAAAAATATATTTAAAGGGTATAGTTTTAGGTCCAAAGGGTAAAGCTAAAAAAGATGGTGATATTGAGACCACTTATGGCGGTGGGGGTAAAGGGGGTGAACAAGGTAAGCCGTTAACCAATACCTCAATGGAGGATAAGAAATTTTACCCAGTTATTGGTAGGTTATATGATGTTGAAAAATCTGATACCCCTTCCGATTTAAACGTAAAAGAAATAATAAATTTATTTAATCAGGGTGATCAAAACCTAGAGATTAGAAAAAGTATGAGTGGTGATAAAGGTGAAAACTTTTCTATCATTATCAAAAAATCAGGATCTGGTGATGGGTTTTTAATGGTAAAACCAAAAGATGGTGGTCTAATTAATTGGACCTCTTCTAAACCTATTGATGTTTTAATAGGTAAGAAAGCTTTGGGTTATCCACAAGAACCTTTTGAAGGGGTCTTAATACTAAAAAATAGATAATGGCGAACGAAGGTAACTTTAAAAGAAACAAAAAGGACGAAATAGAGTTTCTCAAAATTCAACAAGACATTAAGGAGAACTTTAAGAGTCAGGTAGACTCCATACAATCATATGCTGAATGGCAAGCAAAGATTGGTAAGATATGGAAAGAACTTAAAACAATGCAAGCAGAAATCCTCGAATTAGAAAAAGAGGGTACAAAGGAGTCGTTAAAAAAGGCTAAGGTTTTAAGAAAAGAATACGACCAACTATTAGAAGTTAATAAAGAATTAAGGAAACAAGGTTCCCTACTTAAAGCTAGCGCTAACATTTTAGACAAACAGTTTTTAGGTGTAGTAGGTAATATTTTAACTAAGTGGTTTGATTTTGATGAGGCTGTTCGTAAAACAGCTAATACCATGGGTATATCTGGTCAAAGGATGAGTGTCATGCAAACCAACATCATTAATGCCGGAATGAAAACCGCTGCGTGGGGTGTATCTGCTACAGCTCTAGCTGAGGCACAAGGTTCTTATTCTGACGAATTAGGTCGTTCCGTTATATTAAGTGAACAAGCCCTTGAGAATATGGCTATACTAGGAACCAAAACTGGTTTGGGTGTTGATGGTATTTCTCAAATGGCAGCTCAAATGGAGGCGTTTGGTTTGGGAGCGACAAAGTCTGTTGAGTTGGTAACACAACTTTCTTCTGATGCTGAATCAATAGGTGTTAACTCAGCCAAGGTACTTAAAAGTTTTCAATCAAATTTAGGTTTAATGAATAAATTAAACTTTAAGAACGGTGTTAAAGGAATGATGGCAATGTCCAAATATTCTGAGAAATATAAATTAGATATGAATTCTGTGGCAGCGGTAGCTGATAAAGTATTCAGACCCGAGGGTGCTATTGAGGCCGCGGCCCAATTACAAGTCTTAGGTGGTTCGTTATCCTCATTAGGTGACCCATTCCAATTAATGTATAAAGCACGTAATTCACCAGAGGAGTTGGCTAAAAGTTTAACTAAGGCTGCGACAGCCTCAGCAACTTTTGATAAAACCACGGGTGAGTGGAAGGTTAACGCCTATGAATTAGATAGGTTAAAAGAAGCTGGTGCCGCTTTAGGTATTAGTTATGAAGAGTTAGTGAAAACAGCTAAACAGGGTGCTAAAATAAACATGTTTGAGGGTTTATTAAAAGGTAAGGGATTAGATCAAGAACAGATAGATATGTTAAGTGGGTTAGCTGATGCTGACGGTACAATTCAAGTAGGGTTTAATAAAGATGGTACTGCTAACATAAAAAAACTGTCTGAACTTACTAAGGGTGATGCTGAAGTTTTAATGGAAAAAAGAAAATTAGCTGATAAAAGTCAGAAGGATGCTGTTAGTATGAGACAACAGTGGCAGGGTGTGTTAGATCAGTTAATGATGGCAACATGGCCTTTGTTACAAGCTTTACAGGAATATCTTAAACCCGGCGTTGATGTTTTGACAACCAAAATCACTGAATTTATGGGTTCCATTAAAACTTGGACTAAGGGTATCGGTATATTCCTAGGTGCTGTAACCCTACTTTGGGCTGGTATGCAGGTCTTTAAAGCTATAGATATTGTTAAGGGGTTTTTTGGAACTGGGAAACATTTTAAAGCTGGATTAGAAATGGCGAAAGGTTTCCAGGCGGGAACCACAGGTAAAGGTGGACTATCTACAAAAGGTTTCCAGGCGGGAACCACAGGTAAAGGTGGACTATCTACAAATACTAAAGACTTTTTAAAAAGTCAATCTGGTGGTTTTAAGAGAAACGCTGGGGGGGGTTTAACTAGAGTAACACAAGGTCCTGCAATAGATAATGGGCCGGGTCAGATGACAAAGGGTCTTAATCCAATGGATATGATTAAGGGGGCTGCCGCAATTTTAATCTTGTCGGCCGCATTATTTGTGTTTGCTAAAGCCCTACAAGAATTTGATAAATTACAAAACGGTTGGGAAACATTGGCTCAGGCCGCTGTCGGTTTGACGGTGTTGGGTGTTGCAGCTTGGTTAATCGGTAAAGCCTCTGGTTCTATGATTGAAGGGGCTATTGCGATAACACTACTTGGTGCCTCATTAATACCGTTTGCTTACGGTATGAGTCTTATGCAGGGTCTATCTTGGGAGTCTCTAGCGATAGCTGGGGTTGCGTTAGTGGTTTTCACAGCCGCAATATTTGGTTTGGGTTTACTGATGGCAACTGGTATTGGAGCTGTTTTATTTGGTGCTGGTATTATAGCGATGATAGCTTTAGGGGGTGCCTTATTAGTATTGGGGTTAGGATTAAGTGCTGTCACGGCACCATTAATTCAATTTAGTACAGCTATCGGTGGTGATGGTTCTGGTTTAATTTCCGCGGGTACTGGTTTTATGGTAATGGCAATGGGTGTTGAAAAATTAGGTCAAGCTATGTTTGGTTTAACCACTACAGCCATAGTTGGATTACCAATTATAATGATGTTAACAAAAATGGGTTCTACACTTGCCTCATCTGTAGGTGCGATAAATAGTGTAGATACCGACAAATTAAACTCTTTAAAGGAACTTGCACAATGGTTGTCATTGTTAGGTGGTACCACAACAATTAAATTCGATGAGTCTCTTACAGTGGATGGGGAAATAGAATTAACGGGTAAGAATGGTAGTAGTACGGAAATAGACCTTAGTAAATTAAATTCTGCACAAAAAGAAGAACTTGCCAAAATGATTTTCTCCACACACGAATATTCCAAAAGAGGGATGGCTAGTTAATTTTTGATCTGCTTTATTTATTTACCTTTTATATTAACTTATAAGCTTATTATTTAATATTAGGATCTGTGCTAAATTTAGCAAGAAAATAGTAATAAGTAAATATTTATAGAAAAATAGATTGGAATTATGCCGTCAAATCAAATAAACCCAAATAACTATAATATTGATAACTTTGATAGTGGTATCTTAGGACCAATAACTGATAATAATTTCAGGGATTTCCTATTGGGTCATAATTTAAAAGATATTAACCCAATTATTAACACGGCTTTAGGATCTTCAATATCAAACGATAAGGGTGCAGAGTATAACGTATCAGAAAGTACTTTTAACGTCACAGACGTACCAGATTTACAAACTGTAGCGGTAACACCATCTCTTTATAATAATCTAACTAGTCCACTCCCTGACGGTATTACGAAGAATCCAACAGAGACTGAGTTATCTGCTTGGCATCCAGATTACAGCTTTATATTTTCCCAAGGGTTTCCATCACAAGGAACTTCTTATGGTGTACCACAAACCTTTAAATTAGGTTTTGCTGGTAATGTTGAGGAATGGGTTAATGAAGGGGGATATACATCAACCGTCCATGAGATTAGGGATTTAAAAATGTTCGCTAGGGAGAATAATAAATACGGCCCAGCTGAAATTATTGCATATAATGACCCAGATAATCCAGGTATTAATACGGGTTTCATTCAATACAACGACAAAATACAATTAGACTTTAGAGAAACATATTTAAATAGAACTTTAGGTGTTGGTGGTATACCCTTCAGTACTTTATCATCAGGAATTAACTATAAACCAGACGGTCAAAACATTTCCGAATTGGATACTATCGCCAGAAAAAGAAGGGGTGAGGAACTAAAGAATAGAATAAAACTAAATTTTGTTGATAATACGGTTGGCGCTATCAATACAAGTCCTTTTGGTCTTTTAGCTGGTGGTAATTTAATCGAAAGAAATTATACCATTACAGTCCCTAAAACAGGTCTTGGAAAGGTAGCTGAATTTACAGCCAAATTAGCTGGATTTAACTTACCGACAAGTATCATACCACAAGACGCTTTTGGTGGATATGGTGTGGTTCCAGATCCAAATAACCCAGATATAACCAATGAACTATTGGATTATACAGGTGCCGGACAGAAATCGTTATTATTTGATGCTCTCTATATTAACAAATACGGTCCAGTATTGGGGTCATCATATACTACACCCACTAACGCAACAGTTAAAAAGAATTTAGCTGGAGCGGGACAACCACCAAGTACAATAAATTATTTATCACCAGCACCAACAGACCCCACTAATACTAGAAACCCTTCTGTAATAGAAGATATTAATGACAAAGTAAAAAGTATTTTTGGTGGTAATAAAACCCCAGTAAAACCAGGTCCTGATTTTAACACATTAGACCCTACCACACCATCTTTAACAATTAGTAGTGATGGAAAAAGTGTGGTGGATCGTAACGGTTTTGACACCCTATTAAATAACGTTACAGACACTTGGGATGTAAGGGGACCGTCACCCATGGGTAGTGGTGGTGAGTTTGATAGAGGTGGTATTGGGACGGCGATGCCTGCTGGGATATTACCAGACTTCCATCAACCGTTAGATAATGGTATGTACTGGGGATTTAGAAAAAACCCATTTAAAAAAGGTATTTTAAAATACACACAAGATTTAGTTAATAATTCTATAACTAAAAAGGGTACTGCTGGTCAGTATATTGGTGTTATAAATGATGATTCTAACTATAAGTTTGATGGAAAACATGATTTCTATTCAAATGGTAATACAACATTAACACAAGAGGGTGACGCTTATTGTCGTTCTTGGTCAGTTAGAAGGCCTTATAAAGATTTTGGTCATTTAATTAGAAGTGAAAAAAATTGGTGGAGAAACGTAGATGAAAGAGGTTTAACCAAAAATATGACGTTAACTGAAACTGGTATACCTAAAATTGCGTGGGATTCTGCGGATAACACAAATTATAAAGATTCACTACCAACTAGAGCTCAACAATTACAAAAGGAGAATTTAGACAACGCGACTAATTTAACTGCTATAAAAGGGTTGTTAGTACCATATATGTTATCTATTGAAAATCTAGCTTGGGTAGATGCACCACAATACAACTACTTACCTAATTCCGAAAAAGGACCTAATAGGGGGAGAATTATGTGGTTTCCACCATACAATTTAGATTTTAATGATAACACATCTGTTAGTTGGGATGCTACCACTATGGTTGGAAGGGGTGAACCTATATACACATATAATCACACTGAACGTTCTGGAAATTTAAGTTTTTCTATCGTAGTAGATCACCCAGCGGTGTTAAATCAAATAAAAAAGGATTTCGAAACAAATGCGTTAACCGATGATTTTGTACATTCATTTTTTGGTGGGTGTGCGGATTTAAAAAGTAAGTTTAAAGATTTTCTTCCTGAAGAAATTAAAGTGCCAGATCCAGCTCCATGTAAAGATTGTTTACCACCTAATGAAACACCAGTAAAAGTTGATCCACCAAAAGAACCACCTATAAATAATATAAATATATTTTTCCAGAATGCTAGAACAGATGAAAAATGTCCAGCAAATAAGGGATGTACCAGTGTTAATACAACACAACTTGGTAGATCGGTATTTTTAATAGATTTAGCAAACCCAAATGGTTATGAGGTGGGCCCTTTGGACTGTCCTAATAGTTCAAGAGCTGGTTTAAATGAGGGTAAAGAGGATGATTTAAATAATTTAGCTAAATTTCTGGTAACATCTGACGGTAAAAACTATACAATAAAAATTAATGGTTATTGTTCTGGTACCGCATCAGGTGGTTATAACAAAAAATTGGGAAATGATAGAGCTTTAGCAACTAGAGACTATCTATTAACTAAAATGCGAGATTACGAATTAAATCAAGGGGGTCCACCTAAGTTAGAGGGTACTGATAAAACTTACCCTTCTGAAATTGTAATTGAAAATAGTAAGGATAGATGGGTAATGACAAGTGATGGTGAGAGTGGAGCGCCACCAGATACCCAAGACGAGGATTGGAAAGTGGAGGCGGCAATAGATCCGTGTAGTGCAAACGGTAAAAATGAGAATTCTTTAAATTCTAGACAAGCTAGAAAAGTAACCATTAAATTAGAGAAAAACCCAGTACTCCAATCTAATCTACTTAACGAAGTTAAAAGTGAAGAGAATAAATCGATTATTGAAAAGAACAAAGAAGCTCAACAATTAGCTGATGCTAAAAAACAAATAGCAAAGCTTTTTATAAACGAATCGGATTATTTTATGGAGATGAAACATAAAGATCCATTTATATACAATTCAATGAAAGATAGATTGGATAATTTTCATCCGGCATTCCACGCTATAACCCCAGAGGGGTTTAACTCTAGGTTAACCTTCTTACAACAATGTACTAGACAAGGACCACAATTAATGGATCCTACCTCACCACAAAATATGGTATTTGGTAGACCACCAGTTTGTGTGTTAAGAATCGGTGATTTCTATCATACTAAAATCATTATTGATAGTATAAACTTTACCTATGATCCTTTAATATGGGATTTAAACCCAGAAGGGATTGGTGTTCAACCAATGATTGTTAAAGTTGATTTATCCTTTAAGTTTATTGGTGGTTCATCACTGGGTGGACCAATCAAACAATTACAGAACGCGGTATCGTATAACTTTTTTGCCAATACGGGTGTTTATAACCCAGCCCAAAAAATTAATAATGCGTTAGAATCTAAAAGAAGTTTCATTTATGGTGCATTCAATTCACCAGAAGATGCAGATAGGATATATAGTGAAATACAAAAAGAGATTAATAAAGAGGTACAGAACGCAACAAATAATAATACAACAAAAGCTGAAACCACCCCAGAAGAGAATAAAGTTATAGAGGAAAAATCACCAGTAGATAACACTAAATCAAATACAGATAATAAACCACCGTCAGTTCTTTTGGGGAATAGACTTACAGATGTTTTAACAAATATGAATAGTCCTCTTTATATAATATCAAAAGGGAATGGATTTGTAACATTTACCGAGACTATTGTTGTTAAAAGTCAGGATTTAACCCAGACAGGTCCTTTTGGCTTTAGATTTAGAACTGATAGTAATAATTACATACAGTTTCTTGATGAAGGTAAGTGGAAAATATGGTCCGTTACTAGTGTTTTATATGGTACCTCTAAGGGTATTGTAATAGACAGTGGAACCTACCAATCACCATACGGTAACGTAACATTAATTTCAACCGTCACCTCTAAAAAAGGTACAGGCGGTTCGGTAAATACGGCACTAACTAGTTTAGGATATTAAAAATTATATAATATGGCAAAAAAATATTTCGATAGATATAGTAATTTCAAGATAGACAATAAAAATAAAGTCCTACCATTTATTAAAATACTTGGACAACCAACGGACATAATAATACAGTATAAAAATAATACTAGACTTGACATTGTTTCACAACACTATTATGATACACCATACTATGGTTGGCTTATTATGTTAGCAAACCCCCAATTCGGTGGTTTGGAGTTTAATATACCCGATGGAACGGAAATTAGAATACCTTTTCCATTACCTACGGCGTTACAAAATTACCAACAACAAGTAAACCAATATAACGTTTTATACGGAATTAATGATTAAGTATGGCAGATAATAAAGGTACTGGTGGATTAAATTTTATCTCAAAAAGTAGTTTTAACCCACAAATAATATCAAATACGGGTGTAGGCATTGGTGCTAATATTAGAATAATAGATCCCAACCCAATCGGAGAAATAGTACCACATGAAGATTTAAATATCTTTGTTAGTTTGGTTGCGAAACAAAGAAGTAAAAGTGTAATCACTGAAGAAAATAATGAAATTAAGGTTACTAACGATGTTAAAAATACCATAAATTTAGCCTCCCCACAAGAAAGTGTTGACGGAACAAAACTATTTAGGTCCAAACCTAATTTAACAACAGACTGGACTGAAATAGGTGGATTCAAATCTGGAAGTTTAGGGAAAGATTACGAATCTTTTGGTATAACAAACATTGATATTAATATTGAAAGTGTCACAACACCTAAAGTTAGTATTGATTTTGTTGATGTCCGTGGTGCTACACTCTTTGAACAAGGTTCTTGTTCACCATACGGATTATTTTTCAACCTACCATACCCAATATTTGAATTAACAGTAAAGGGGTATTACGGTAAACCAGTTAAATATTATTTAAACTTAGTTAAATTCAATGCGAGATTTAATTCAGACACAGGTAATATGGAATGTAAGGCAGAATTTATTGGTTGGTCATTTGCCTTCTTATCCGATATGATTGTTGGTTATATTGGTGCATCACAACTACTTCCAGAAGGTACATACGGAACAAAACAATCTTTGAGGAATGCATATGAAAATACTTGGAAATTTTATACAGATAATAAATTAGTAACAGGAGGAAACCCTTTTTGTGATAATCCTGCAGTATCCCCAAATAGATGTGTTAACATATTAGACATTTTAAAGGCATTAGATAGGTTAAATGAAACCTCATTACCAGAAGTTAAAGGTAGTGATGAGTTTTTAGAACTATCCAATATCTTATCATTTCAGAGTAAATATGAAAATTATAAGGAATCGATAGATAAATTAATTAAAGATGAATTAATTACAAAGCTCGGTTTAACCCCAAAGGGGTCAACACAAACAGGACAACCAAGAGTAAGATTTGAATTTAAAACTAGAGCCGAAGTTGATGCAGCCAATGTGGTTCTAGGGAAGTATTTTAATAAATCTGGAAAGGATATTGGATCTTTAATTGGGTTAATTAAGGGAATAAAAACCCAAGAAATAACACCTGGAAATTATGGGTTAGAGGGGATTAATGTTCAAACATCCTTAACTAAGACTGATTTTGATGTAGAAACGAATATTAACCGTGTTTATAGTGACTTAGATAGTACAGCTTGGCAACGTGGGGTACTACTCGGTTATAAAGAATCTACTGAAGTACAAACAGATCCAAGTACTGGAAATGAAATTTTTTACATAGATTTTGGATACATACTTAGTAAGATTAACGGTGATGAGGAGACAATAAAGGGTATTATTAAAAACAAAAGAGAAACAGCGGTTGATGGAATCAACACTATTATCGAATCCCAGTTTGGTTTTAAACCAACAATTAGAAACATATTCACCGTTTTATTATGCAATACTGAAGCTTTCATAAGTACATTATTAGAGGTAGCGACAAAAGCAGAACGTTATCATAAAGATAACAAAGATTCTTATAAACAAGAAATCAATAAACAAGGACCTGGAGAAAAAATAACTTCTAATGATGGAGCTGTTTATGCTTGGCCTACATATTACGAAACAAACCACTACCCCTCAAAAGGGGTTGGTAAAGACCAAGGTACAAAAGAAGTCTACCCAGGTGTGAGTTCAAAATCTGTTATTAAAAACTGGGTTGAAGTTAGATTTGTAGAAGACTTTATTGATGCTTTTTTAAAATTTGAAAAAGAAATAGAAATTCTTAACAACAATACTGAAGGTAAGGTGGGATATGATAATTACGCTCCAATTACAACATTAGAGGCACCCATTTCACATGAAAATAAAATGATTTATGCTGATTTGACCGATACATCTTTAGAGGGGATAAGTAAGACGATAGGTGAGAGATTGTTTATTTCATTAGATCACACCAATTTTCAACCACAAAGATATACAGGAACTGTTTTACCAACACAAGAATCTAAAGGAAAATGGAACCCATTTGTAGATTCAAAAACAGATTTACCAACTATTCTAGGTAAAATAGATGGTTGGAATTTATTAAATTCTAAAGATGGGTCTGCTGGTAAACTATTTTTACAAGTATTAAAAGATAGTTTTAAAGACTTAGAAAATTTTAAAACCTCTATTAAGAATGAATTAGGTAAATCTGGGACTCTTACAGAGGCAAACTCAATTATTAAATATACCCCAAATGACGCATTTATAACATTAACAGCGCCCGATGTTGATACCACAGTTCACATCTATCCTGATCCTTTTTTAATGATAGAAGATGGTGGTGTAGATAATTTAATGAAAATAATAACCGATGGTGCTACATTTAATAAAATAGAAATAACAAATACAGATTTTAAAACGGTATTAGAAGATTATAAATCGAAATTAACGACATATTTCCCTACCATCGTTAACTTTTCGGATAGTGATTTTAAAATAGAAAACAACCTTGTGTTAGATGAGACACAACAAATATTAGAGTTTAAAACTAAAAATATTTTTATAAATTTAGCTTGTCAGGACGCCAACCAAAAAGGTGACTGGTGGGATACGGGAAATTTAAACGCAATTAAACCATACTGGTTAACATATTTTACCGCGATAGACACTACCCGTGTAAATGAGGCCTACCCCGTGAGTTTAAAAGCTCAATCGGATTATAATTTTTCATCAAATCAAACAACTATTTGGGGGACAGAAATTAAACAAGAGGATACTATTGAATTTAAAAACGTTACTGGTGGAACAAACATATATTTTAGAGGTAGTATATTTGGTTCAACCTCAGACGCTTCTGAGGTTGAGGAAAGAGGTGGCATTATAGACTCCTTTGTGACAACACCAATTTGGAACGATAACATTAATTCGTTTAGACAATTAGCTGGTGCACTACCATTAAAATTAGATTCTAGTGGTAATGAGGAAACAACACAAAATAGAAATCTAGCCTACTTATTTTTACATTTATTAAAGCCATCACCATTGATAATTAGAGGGTTATCAAATACGGGTGTAGGGGCCTATGATCTAAAAGATAGTACAGAGTTTTGGACTATTAAAAATTTCAATATAACTGGGGGTGTAATTAAAGTACCAAAAGCCTGGGTATTAGCTTTTGGATCAGAATTATGGAGATGGAAAGAGTTTGTAGGAACAACAGTAATTAACGGAAGTACAGTTTGGAGAAGACCTTTTTTACCGACTCAACTACCAACGGGTTTTGATCCTTTAGCACAACCTGGATTTAACTGTTATAACCCAACCAAGAGTGTTAGAAATGACGGTGAAAAAGTAGTAGACAGTAAAAGAAACGATTTTAATGTATATCTAACTCGTATATATGGTAACACAACTGGTGGTTGGGCCAGTAAAATACAAACTAGTGCTTTTGGTAATAACTACGAGAACTCAATTAGTACTAGTAACGAAAATTTCGGTATGGATATCAATGACGATATCAAAATTTCTTTTGATTATTATGGTGTCTATAAAGATGATATCGCTAATAATGATAAAACTAATTATGGTACCTGGAACGGTAATGTCCCAGTAAACAACCTGATTCAAAATGTAAGAGCCGCATCAGCAACATTAAATTATAGTTGGCCATCGTTATGGATATCACCACATCACATACCATACACACATCCAGTAGTTTTTGACTCTAATAATACCATTGTCGATGCACCTGAAACGTACATACAGTTATTTAAAAACTCCATCGGTACAACCGATTATCAATCTATGTGGACGGCTTCTAATGATGGTTCAAAAACTATTACAGAATATTTCGAAGATTTTGAAAAAAAGAGGATTAGAAGAAGTAATAGTTTCGACGGTGGTTTGGGTTTAGTTATGGAAAATATACCAGATGAGGTAAAAGATTTATTTGTTAAAACATTTACTGATTGGTGTGATGCGGAATGGAAAACCGACATTTTACCTACTATAGATCCAATACATTTTGGTAAGTCAAAAATGGAGAATACGTATAAATTATATACTAGGGTTGATGATAAGGACAAAAAGTTTCTCGATGAATTTGCAAGTGCGGCTTTTTTACTTAGGGAAAACAATCAAAGTGTTGTAGATAAAATGTTCGCTGAGTGGACAATTGTTAACTCAACACCTAAAATTTGGTACGGTATTCAATCAGGGCCATTGGTTGGTAACAACCCATTTGGTGATTCATTTCAGGCCAACACAGAATCATACAACAAGTATTTAGATGAATATCATAAAGTAATAACAGGACCAGATAACGATAAAAGGGTATCCGAACTGGAAAAAACAACTTCAGATGCTGAAAGCCCATTGAATGACACATCATTAGATGACACAGATGTGAAGTTATCACTTTATAGGTCATTTAAATCTTTAACAGATAAGTGGATTTCATCTTCTTCATCTGGAAAATTATTTTTTAATATACTAGAAGATGGGTTGGGTGATAATAGTAAATGTAGAGGTATTAATAAAAACGATAAACCTACATTGGCATCACACTTTCAATATGTTAATAGAACAATGGGTGACATTGGAAATGAAGTTGTAATTGATGCAACCAAATTAAATGAGTTAAAAACCAATAAGAAAATTTCTTTATACCAATATATTGCAGATGTACTAACAGATAATGAGTACATGTTCTTTCCGTTACCAGCCTATGTTAATTTTTCAGCTAAAGGACTTAATGCGACTGATTTAGAGGATATGTTTAGACCAGTAATGGATATGGAAAGCATTAGTTGTGGACCCCTATTTTTGTCAATGTACGTTGGTGGGAATTCAAGACAGCTCAATTATGCAATGGACACTAAATGTGAGGCTGACCACATAAAAGTTAATTTTGAGGACGATGGCTTTAGTTTAACAACTGGTGGTGGTAGACCTTCAGAATTCGATGGAACTGTTTTAGCGAATGAAAATGGTAATGATGATGTTGGTTTTGTGGCTTTTAAGGTTGTTTATGGTTTAGACACTCAGAATCACTTTAAAAATATACAATTAGATCAATCTGAATTTAGTGAAACAGCTGAATCATTATTAGTTATCGATAAATTATCACAACAAGGTGGAACAGACCAATCAACAAAGGGTCAGAATTTAAATAGTGTATATTTAACACGTTCATATACCTGTCAAATAGAGTCGTTAGGTAATATGATGATTCAACCAATGACATATTTTGACTTATTAGGTGTACCAATGTTTAACGGGGCCTATCTAATAACTAAAGTATCACACAATATTAAACCTAATCACGCAACAACAACCTTTAAAGGTGTTAGACAACCTAGAACAACCATACCGTTAGTTACTGACGCGGCGGTTGCTATGAATCTATCATTAAAAAATGTGGAAGCTAAAAAAGGTTCTAAGTTAGGTCAAATTGTTACCAACGCTAGAGGTGGAAGAGTAGATCCAAATCTCTATCCTGATATAAGTGAGGATATTTTAAAATTATTTGATAACCCTGTATATTGTGTTAATAAACCAGTAGTCACTAGTCAGGTTTATCGAAGCAGTGGTGAACTACATTCTGGATTAGACATTGGATTTAGTAGTCCAGATGAATCTTGGGTGGCAGGTACAGAAGAGTTTAATCGTAGTAAAAGTAACGGTAAGAGTGCAAAAATTAAATCAGCATATAATGGTGTTGTTACAAATATCGGTCAAGCAGAAGGTTTCGGCTCCCCACCAAATGGCGGTTGGATTATTGTAAGATACGGTGAGAACGGTGGTGAAGATCCTTTTAGTGATGGCTTTTATTATTTTTATGTCTATGGACACTCTGTTGCAAATAGTAATATAACACTTAACAGTAAGGTGACAACAGGACAAGAATTAGGTAAATCGGTATGGCCAAATAAAACATCTAATGGTACTAATGTTCGTAATACTGGTTTACATTTACACCTACAAGTACATAGGCTTACCACTAAAAACTGGTCTAGGGATGGAAAAATAGACGGATCAAGATTTTTAAATAAGAAAGAAAATTGTATTGGTAATGTAAATTCAGCTATACCATCTTTTGATGTGGGGTACGGTTCAAATGTACCACAATCCACAAAAATATCTGACACTGAGAAGACCACAAATCAAGTTAAAGTAAAAAACTTCCTTAAGTCCAAAGGTTTAACTGAAATACAAGTGGCTGGTATTATGGGTAATATACAAAAAGAGAGTTTATTTAACCCTGGGGCTGTGAACGCTAAAGATTTAAATGGATATTCTTCATATGGTTTAATACAATGGAACCAACAATATGTTAAAGTAGAAGACGTTGGAAATACGGTAGAAAGTCAGTTAGAATATTTAGTCAACCCAAAAACCCCCTATGGTAAGACATTATGGAATCGTTTTCTAAAAGATAGTAGTGTGGCTAAAGACGCTGACATATCAGCTTGGAATTTTGCTAATCACGTTGAGGTTTGTGATAAATGCAATAAGGGTTATGAAATCTATAAGATGAACTATCCATATGAAAGAAGTAAGTTTGCTTTAGATTTTATTAAAAGATTTAAAGATTCAAATGACCCACTTTATTGGGGTTAATTACGGTTACCACAGTGAGGACCTAAACCAGTCTCAACTGATTCTGGTGTAGTTAATTTTCTACCGCACTTACCACATTTACCAGCGTGATAAACTCTAACGGTTGGGTATTTGGCTGTATTCTTAACGAAATAATTAAAGAACCAAGTAAGAACTTTATTACTATCGGCAGAAATACCAATTTTACTTTTAGTAGAATGAACATAAGTTTTACTAGTACCACTAAAGAAGGTACCTAAGTATTGATAAGAAGAGGTGTTATCAGAACCTGTAAGAACCGAAACATAGAAAACATCGGTATCTTTAAACGTGGCAGTACCATAACCAGCTTTACGAATACGATAGGTAAAACGATTACCAGTTGATTCATTAGTAACAGTAAAAGTGGCGTTACCAGCTAAAATAAAAGTTAAAAGGGTTTTATCGGTTAGTTGGTGTATTTCTTTTTTGGTTTCCATTTCGTATATTTAATACGAAGATAACAAATAAATCGAGACTGGCAATGATTATAGTGGGAAATATTGTGACAAATGAGGGTATTACTAACATACCCAGTAATTTTAACATATTGACTATGGAAGAGTATTTAAAAGCTGACAACAACGATTTACCAACCCTAATTCTTGGTTGGGGTTTAGCTAAAACAAACTTTGATAAAGCCTCAATTCTTAAAAAGAAGATAACCAATAATCTTTATTGGACGTTTGCGACAACAGAAAAAAGAGGTGTCTTTGAGGAGGATTTAAAAAAATTTATTAAAAGATCTTACGATGATTACATAAAGGGAATTAAGTTCATTAATATCGACCCAATCATCTTCAAAATAAATTCAACAGAAGAACTTATCGAAAAATTAAAAAGCCTTGTGGGTGGATTTGCATATTTATATTCGGACAGAGTTGTATATGTTTATCACAACTTTAGTCTTTTTTCTATCGACCTAGAACAGTTAGATTTTATAGGTTTTGATAGGGAAAAAGTACTGAGTAGATTGCGAGAAGATTTGATGTTATTCGAGAAGGAAGAGGAGAAGAATTTCAAAAACGAACTTAAGTACTTAAACATAAAATATTTACCATTTCTGATGTTTAAGGATGCAACAAAAAACACTACTTCTAGCCTCATTTGTTAATGAAGACAAATTACAGGAGTTCTTAGAAAGAATCAAAAAGAAATTCGGGATTAAACATAACTATGTTTTCTTCTTTAAAACAGGAGAAGGTAACTTTATATTGACCTATAAAATTCGTGTCGATACGGATAGAAAAATTGACATTAGAAGAGAACTGCCTAAAACAATCCAAATACATAAGAAGGGTAATACAATATTCACAATTAATGCTTTGAATAAATTAATTGAGGAAGAAAGTGGTTTAGCGGGTAATGTTAACCATAAAGAGTATCAAATAGATTGGGCTAAGTTTGATAATAAGATAATCTTGTTAAAAGGTGACGTTCTTGAAATAAACACAATCGAACGAGTGTTTTTATCTGAATCTTGATATTTATAAGAAAAAGCAATCATGATTAGAGATACAAATAAAGAAAAAGCCGAAAAGAATATTAAGGCTAAACTTGATTCCTTCTTAAAAGGAACGGATCCTAACTGTAATAGTGAGGAATGTTTAATCAACAATCCCGAAGAAATTGTTAAAAGAGAAAATAAGAAAATCATCACTAATGATGGTAGACAACTTTTAAGTGAATATACACAAAGATAATATGGAAAAAAACGAAATACCTCAAGAACTACAAGAATCTCTAAAAAGATATAGAGAACTTCTTGGTTATGATGTTGAAAAAGGCAAGTTATCTTTAACTGAAAGAAACCATAAACCATATCTTGATTCAGGATATACGGATTATGCTGATGACACTGAAGACAAAGAAAATCCAGATTTTGATTTTGGTGGCGAAGGGGATAAAGGTGACACAGCCGGTGAAGAAGGTGGTGATAACGCCGACTTTGATTTTGGTGGTGACGCTGAGGGTGATACAGGTGAAGAAGATACTGACGAATTTGGTACAGCTGACGAATTTAGTGCGGCTGACGATATTGAAACAGATGGTGATGTTGAGGAAATTGATGTTACTGATATAGTAAAAAGAGCTGATGACGCTAAAGACTACGCTGAGAAAGCTGTATCTGCAGCTGAAGAAGGTACTAGTATGATTAAAGATTTAATGAGTAAATTTCAAGAGTTAGAAAAATCACTTGGAGCTATTAATACAATAGGAAATGAAGTAACCTCAATTAAGAAAGATTTACAAGCACAAAAACCAAAAGAAAAATTGGAATTACGTTCTTTAGATAGTTACCCCTTTAATGTTAAGTTAACCGATTATTGGAATGACGAAAAATTAAAAGATAATTATGAAATCACTGACGGTTCTCAACCTGACGCACAAAGTCCAGATGGACAAGTTAATGTTTGGAAGATAACACCTGAAGATACAAAGAATTGGAATCAAACAGATATTCAAAAATCTTTTGTTCCTGAATCAAAATCGAAGAAAAAAAGAATATAAAAATTTCGCAAAGATATAAAAAAAAGAGGCAATTGCCTCTTTTTTTGTTTACAATTAAACAATTAGTACCTATTCTTAAACCAAGTATTATTGTTAAACAATTTAAAAAAAAAGAAAAATGAGTGATGTTTTAGGAGCGATTATGTCGCAGTATGAAAAAAACAAGAACACTTCTGGAGGTGGAAAGACCTTCGAAGAGAAAGATTTCTCAAAGTACTTTAACCCAAGATTAGAAGATGGAGAAAAGAATGGTGAAGCCACTATTCGTCTTATGCCTGCTAAAGAAAAAGGTGGTTCACCTTTTGAAGAAGGCTATTTCCATGTTATGCAAGTTAATGGACAATGGAGAAAACTTTATTGTAAAGAACACAATGACAGTGAGACCTGCCCAATGTGTGAAGTAAGAAAAGCCTTAGAGGCTACAGGTAGTGAGGAAGACAAGAAAATTGCCAAGACTTACAAAGCGGCTAAATTTTATTTAGCTCGTGTAATTGACCGTTCGAAAGAAGATGATGGTATCAAAATCTGGCGTTTCCGTAACAATTACAAAGGTGAAGGGGAGTTAGATAAAATGATTCCATTGTTCACTAAGAAAGGTGATTTATCAGACCCGAGAGAAGGTCGTGACCTTGTCCTTATGTTAGGAAGAGGTGATAAAAACAACACCAAAGTTAACTCTATTATGGTGGAAGATCCATCAATGTTAACTAATGACAAAGCTAAAGCTACGGCTTGGATGAAAGATGCTACCACTTGGAAAGGCATCTACAAAGCGTCCCCAGCTGAGTATCTTGAAATTATTGCAAACGGAGAATCTCCAGTTTGGGATAAGAACTTGAAGAAGTTTGTTGCTAAGGGTGAAGAAGTGTCTAAACAAAGTGGTACTACAAGTGCCGCTAAACCAGCAACGTATAAAGCACCTGAAACTTCTTCTGAATCAGAAGAGGCTGAAGATGATGAAATGCCATTTTAATATTAACATATGTCAGGAAAATTAGAAAAAGCGATTGGTGAACTTAAGATAAGTACACAACCAAAAAAGGCGATAGGTAAAAAAGATTTCTCACTCGATTCTCTAAAGGATAAGTTTAGTACGAAAACTAAATATAAAGCCGATAGATTTATTGATTTAGGGGAAGCTTTCCAAAAAGCCACAGGCGTTCCTGGACCAGCTCTCGGACATTTAAATGTTTTCTTGGGTCACTCTGATACAGGTAAAACAACAGCATTACTAAAAAGTGCTATTTGGTGTCAACAAAACGGTATACTACCTGTGTTTGTTATTACCGAGAAGAAATGGAGTTTTCCACACGCTAAACTAATGGGTTTAGATACAATGGAAAAAACTCCAGCTGAATGGGATGGTTTCTATTTATTCCGTGATGATTTTGATTATATCGAACAGATTACCGAATATATCAATGAAGTATTGGATGCACAAGCAAAAGGTGAAATTCCATATGACATTTGTTTCTTTTGGGATTCTGTAGGTTCAATACCTTGTAAAATGACATTCGACGGTAAAGGTGGTAAGATGCATAACGCGTCTGTATTAGCTGATAAAATCGGTATGGGATTAAATGGTAGAATCACATCATCAAGAAAGGAAACTTTAGCTGATGGTAAACCAAACAAATACACAAACACAATTGTCTTCGTAAATCAACCATGGGTTGAGTTACCAGATTCTCCAATGGGACAACCAAAAATTAAGATGAAAGGTGGAGAGGCAATATACCTCAACAGTACTTTAATTTTCTTATTTGGTAATCAAAAAGGAGCTGGTACAAATAAAATTATGGCAACTAAAAACGGAAGAAAGATTAAATTCGCTTCTCGTACTAAAATCTCTATTCTTAAAAACCACGTAAATGGTATTGGGTATGAAGATGGTAAGGTTATCGTAACACCACATGGTTTCATTGAAGATACAAAAGAAGCTGAAGATAAATATAAATTAGAATATTCTAGTTTTTGGGCTGACACATTCATTAAGAACGGTTTAGACATCAAAGAAGGAGAAGATTTCCAGTTAGAAGAATCTCAAACAGATATAGAACTAGAAGGACTTGAGTAATATGAAAATCAACTATGAAAAACTAAGAGAATTAAATCTTGACTCTCTAAATAATAATGGAGATTAGTTAAGTTGTTATTATACCATACAAAATGGGGTGGAATCATTCCTAAGAGGTCATGGTATAAGTGATGACTATAAAAATTTTTTAGTTGACCTAGGTGTTTTAGTACAAGAACTTCAAGAAGAAAGAAAAGAAATTGTTAAACCCTTTAATTTCATGGGTGATGGGACTCAAAGTAACTAAGAAAAAAGAAAAGACCAAAACACTTCTTATTGATGGAAACGTACTGATGAAACGTTCATTTAACGGAGCTAAGCACGTTTTCCATAAAGAAGTTCACATTGGTGGAATATTCCAGTTTTACACAACACTTAGAAAACTTATCATTGAATTATCAGTTGATAAGGTTATTATAATGTGGGATGGTGAAAGGGGTGGTTCATTGAGGATTACCTATTACCCAGAATATAAAGGTAACAGAGCAAGATTTTTCGATCAAAATTACGAATTCCAAAAATTAAGGGTTAAAGCATACGCTGAAGACCTATTCCTAAGACAATTTGAAGATCCAGAATGTGAATCAGATGATTTACTAGCCTACTATTGTCTTAATAAAAAGAAGACTGAAGAGGTCATCATTTATACAAATGATAGAGACCTTTGTCAAATGATTACTGATGAAGTAAGTATCTTCTTAGCTGATAAGAAAGTATTGGTAGGTATTGGGAACTATAATTGGTACTTCGAACACTATTATGATAACGCCGGGATTGTTAAAATTATAGAAGGATGTAGTACGGATAATATTAAAGGAATTGATGGTGTTACGGAGAATACTCTATTAACCCATTTTCCCGAAATAAAAGAAAGAAAAGTAACTCTAGAAGAAATTTTAGAGAAAACTAAAGTTCTTAAGGAATCAAAAAAATTAAAAGTTTTTGATTCTATTTTGGAAGGTAAAACTAAAGGATGTCACAAGGGTGGTGTGTATGATATTAATAAAATTATCATAGATTTACACCAACCACTTTTAACTGAAGAAGCCAAAGAAGGTGTCTTGGGGTTAATAACACTACCCTTGAATCCTGAAGGTCGTGATTATAAAACGGTTTTAAAAATGATGTTTGAAGATGGCGTTATGTACGCAATCCCTGGTGGGGAGAATGGATATGTAAATTTTTTAGATCCATTTATTAAATTAAGTAAAAAAGAAAAAACAAACTATAAAAATTCTAAAGTATGAAAAAATTTGAATTCTTTCACAGAATTTAATTAGAAACGATAAACTTTAAAATTATGACAAAAGTATCAAACGAAGAACAAAACAATAACGCCAATGTGCTGTTAGGTGCAGTTAATAACCTTAAATTAATTGGGAGCAACAAAGGGTTTAATGTTTACTTCAATGCTAATGACCAAACCTATACAGTATTCAAAGATGGTAAGTTTGTAATAGGAAACAAATATAGATTTACAGATATTAAGTGCTATTTGGATTAATTGCACCTAACTACTTGCTAAGTACTCCTAATTAATAATCAATAAGTTATGAATGAAAATGTACCAAATAAAGAACATTCAACACCTAAAAACGTTTTACACTTCAAAAAAGTGTACAAGGATATTGTTAAAGAATTGATAGTAATTAGAAAATATATATCGAATCTAAATGGGAACCTTGGATGAGTTGGGAAAATTATGGTTTATATAACGGTGAATTAAATTACGGTTGGGATATAGATCATATGGTACCATTATCTTCCGCAAATACTGAAGAAGAATTATTGAAATTATTTCACCACACAAACCTACAACCCCTTTGTAGTAAAACTAATAGGGATATTAAACGAAACAAATATTAATTTAAAAATTAAAAACCATGAAGAAATTTGAGTTTATACTAAGAATTAACGGTAATATAATTTGCCAAAGATATTTCTCAGTAAGAAATTTTAACACTAAGTCCCCTAACTCTTACGATATGTTAGAGTGTGTTGAGCAATGTACCTATATGATTCAAGAGCAGTTGAAAGACAAAGCTGTTGATTATTTATGGGGTCAGTTTAATCCGTATGACAAACAAACGGAAGAACAAATCAATAGAACCCCTATCTATGATAAGGAAGACATCTTTGATTTTGAAATTCGAATCGACGAAAGAGTAATAGCAACAAAACGTTTCACTGGTAATGTATACCCGCAGAGAGTTAGATATAGTGTTGACATCCGTGAGTTAATACCTAGTATTATCTACCGAATCCAAGAGACTTTATCTGAAGAAAATTTATCTGTGGAATACGGTACAACAAAATCGTAATAGCTATTTATGAATACACAAGGTAAGAAAACAATGAGCAAAAATGTTACACTAGGTTATTTAGGTTATAAGTTTCAAACCGAACTAATTAACCAAATTTTACATCCAGCAAACAAAAAATTCGCGGATAGAATTATAGATATAGTACACGCAAAGTACTTTGATAATGAATATTTCCGTCTCATTGTAGCCCAAATCAAAGATTATTACGAAAAGTATGAAAAGATTCCAGCAATGGATACCTTAGAAACCGTTTTAAAAATGGAGATTAAGGATAAAGTATCTCAGGATTACGTTTTCGAAATGTTGAAAGAAATTCATGATATAAATGTAACTGATTGGGAGTTTATTCAGAGTAAAGCACTAAATTTTTGTAGACAACAAGAACTTAAAAAAGCCAATGAAAAAATCAATAAGATTGTTGACAATGGTGAGTTTGATAGTTACGAAACTTGTGCTGAAATTCTAAGAGAAGCTCTCGCTGTTGGTGGTGAGAAAGATGATGGAACTTCTATTACCGAAAATATTGAAGCAGTATTAGAGAAAGATTTTAGACACCCAATTCCTACGGGAATAAATGGTATCGATCAATTAACCGATGGTGGTCTATCAAGAGGTGAACTTGGTGTTGTGTTAGCTCCGTATGGAGTTGGTAAAACAACAATATTAACCAAAATGGCTAATACAGCTTATAATGCGGGGTATAATGTTTTACAAATTGTTTTTGAAGATATGCCGGATGTTATTAAAAGAAAACATTTAGCTTGTTGGTCAGGAATTGATTTAAATGATTTAGCTGAAAGAAAAATAGAAGTTTTAGCTAAACATAAGGAAGTTACTTCAAACAAAACTAATGACCTTAAAATCAAGAAGTTTACATCTGAAGGTGTAACAATGCACACAATTAAATCATTCATTAGACATGAAATCTCAACTGGATTTAAACCAGATATAGTCCTTTTAGATTATATTGATTGTGTTGAATCTGTAAAGCAATATAGTGATGAATGGTCTGGTGAGGGTGGAGTTATGAGAGCTTTTGAATCTATGTTAAGTGAATTCGGATTAGTCGGATGGACTGCCGTTCAAGGAAACAGAAGTTCAATTAGTTCAGATGTTGTAACTGGAGACCAAATGGGTGGTTCAATTAAGAAAGCCCAGATAGGACATTTTATTATGTCAGTTGCTAGAACACTCCCTCAAAAAGAGTCTGGAAGAGCAACAATAGCTGTTTTAAAGTCACGTTTCGGACGTGATGGTGTGGTATTTGAAGACTGTACGTTTGACAACGGTAAAGTCTATATCGATACTGAAACTTCTCAAACATTCTTAGGTTATGAAAAAGGCCAAGAAGACAAGAAAGAATCAGCAACTCGTTCTAGAATACAAAGAGCAAAAGATTTACAAAAAAACAAAGTAGAAGAAAAGAATTAATCATTATCCCTGTAATGAAAATTATGGGGATAATTTATTTAAAAAATTTTAAAAAATGGACAATAATCAAATTATGGACGTAAATTACAAGATAAATACGGAATTTGTTGACGACTTTAGTAAAGAGATTTACGAGCAAACCTACAAATATGGTGATGAAGATATTAACAAAACACAACTTCGTGTGGCTAAGGATTTAGCGTCTATCGAAAAAGATCCTGAACATTGGACACAAGAATTTTTATGGGCTCTTGAAAACTTTAAATTTGTACCTGGTGGTAGAATCACATCTAACGCTGGTACTGGATTGAAAGGTACAACCTATATCAATTGCTTTGTAGATGGTTTCATGGGTGAAGACCAAGACTCTATGGAAGGAATTCTTGACGCTCTTAGAAGACAGGCCCTGATTCTTAAATCAGAAGGTGGTTACGGATTTTGTGCTGATGTAATGAGACCGAGAGGTTCTTTCATTGGTGGTATCGGTAATGAATCACCAGGTTCTGTAAGAATGTTAGATATGTGGGATACACAATCAGCAGTAATTACAGAGGGTAGTGGTAACAAAACCAAAAAGAAAAAAGCTAAAGTTAAAATTCGTAAAGGTGCACAAATGGTGACGATGTCTGTTTGGCATCCTGATGTTGAAGAATACATCATGGCAAAACAAACACCAGGTCGTTTAACTAAATTCAATATGTCAGTTTTAATTACTGATGATTTTATGGAAGCAGTTAAAAACAACCAACCATGGAGTTTAGAATTTCCTGATTACGAAAAACATTCTAATGAATATAAAAAGGATTGGGATGGTAATATGAAAAAGTGGAAAGCACTTGGTTATGGTACAGTAGTGTATAAAACATATGAGAACGCAAACCAACTTTGGGATATTATTATGACCTCAACTTATAACAGAAACGAACCAGGAGTTTTGTTTTCTGACACAATGAATAAGTTGAATAACCTCTATTACTGTGAATATATTAACGCAACTAATCCTTGTGGTGAACAAATTTTACCTATTGGTGGTGTTTGTTTATTGGGTTCGATTAACCTAACACAGTTTGTTGATTTCAGTAATAAAGACTGGGATTACGATAAATTAGGTAAGTTAATACCAATCGCAATTCGTTTAATGGATAACGTAAATGATAAAACTTATGTTCCATTACCAACACAAAGAGAAGGTTTAAAGAATAAAAGAAGAATTGGTTTAGGTTTCTTAGGGTATGGTTCAGCACTTATGATGTTAAAAGTACGTTATGGTTCTGATGAAGCTCTTAATTTAACCGACAAATTAATGGATTTCTTAGCAAATAAGGCTTATCAATCGTCAGCAATCATTGCATCTGAAAAAGGTGCCTTTCCATTGTACGATGAAGAGAAATATTTGAATTCTAAATTCATTAAAGATTCTCTTTCTGAAGAAACAATTACAATGATTAAAAGATACGGTATACGTAACTCACACTTATTGTCAATTCAACCAACAGGGAATTCTTCGGTATTCGCTAACAATGTTAGTGGTGGTTTAGAACCGTTATTTATGCCTCAGTACGTTAGAACAACAATTATGCCTTACGCACCTGAAGGTTTAGATAAACCAAAAAATATTGATTGGGGGAACAAAACCTACGATTCTACAACAGTTTGGAAGTGGATTAAAGAAGGTGATGAAAACCTTTTAACAACTGATTTTGGTGGTTATGTTTGGAAAGTAGACAAATCAAGAGGTTTATTAAGAGAATCTTGGGTTAAAGATTACGCTGTTCGTTTCTTAGAAACTAAGAATGAATGGGATTCTAAAGCAACTTGGGCAGCTACAACAACTGAACTTACAATTGATGAACACGTTAAGACAATGGCTATCATGGCAAAATATATTGACTCAGCGATGTCTAAGACTGTTAACTTACCAAATGAATATCCTTATGAAGACTTTAAGAGACTTTACACTGATTTATATAATACAGGTGTAGTTAAGGGTGGTACGACTTATAGAGCTGGTACAATGACCGTTGTTCTTTCTGAGAAATCATCTTCAGATAATACATCTTCAGACGACACTAAAGTACCTAAAACTACGGCACCAAAAAGACCTAAAACTTTAAGTTGTGATATCCATCACTTAACAGTTTCTGGTGATAAATGGATTGTATTAGTTGGTTTATTAGGTGAAGACCCGTATGAGATTTTTGCTTTCAAAAAGAAAAACATTAATCTTTCTGAAAAGTTTAAACACGGTAAACTATCTAAGATTAGAAAAGGTAAATACGATTTAGAATTGGATGGTTTTACACTTGAAGATTTAAAAGAGTTATTTGAGTCTGACGAACAAGAAGCTTTAACACGTATGATTTCAACGTCATTACGTCACGGAGCTGACATCAATTTCATTTATGAACAATTAATGAAATCTGAAGGTACAATTGTATCATTCTCTAAAGCTATAGCAAGAACACTTAAGAAATATTTGAAAGACGAAAATTTTTCATCACACTCTTGTGAATCTTGTGGTTCTCCAGATGGCATGTTAATGCAAGAAGGATGTTACAAATGTAAGGATTGTGGTTACTCTAAATGTGGTTAATTAAGAACCCTCCTAACGGAGGGTTTTTTTATGCTGTAAACTTTACACTTTAGATTTTATTTTTTGATGGTAAATTTCTTTATCGAATATTTATAGATAAAATACAATGGCACAACAAAGATTCATAAACATTCAATTTCCTTTTACGGATGATCCAGACGGTAAGTTCTTAGAAATGAATAACGATACTAAAAAAGCTATAAAAGCTGATTTGGTACATTTATTATTAACTAACAGAGGAGAGAGATTATATATGCCAGATTTTGGTGCTAATTTAAGACAATATCTTTTTGAACAAAACGATGAACCCTCATATACGGGTATAAGAAACGAAATAAATGAGGCTATTAAAAAGTATATTCCAAATTTACTAATAACCGAACTAACTACAACACCATCTGAAAGTAATAATCATGCTGTTGTAGTTAAATTAAGTTATACGGTTACAACAAATACTTTTCAAGAAACTGATTTTGTTACTTTAGAACTATAAAACCATGGCAGAGAAAAAAATAGATTATTTCGCTAGGAATTTTGCTGATGTAAGAAGTGAATTAACAACATTTGTTAAACATTTCTATCCCGAATTATTCCAAGATTTTAATGACGCATCAGTCGGTATGATGTTGTTAGACCTTAACGCAGCGGTTGCTGATATGTTATCCTTCCATACAGATAGGATGTTTACCGAAACACAAATTGATTTTGCACAAGAGAGAAGATCGGTTATGAATATAGCTAGAACTTTGGGTTTAAATATCCCAGGCAAAAGGTCATCTGTGACTTTGGTCGATTTTTCAGTAACAGTCCCAGTATTTGGTGATACATTTGATATTAGATATGCTCCAATAATAAAAGTTGGTACACAAGTTGCTGGTGGTGGTCAAACATTTGAGACGTTAGATGATATTGATTTCTCTTCATCGTTTAGTGCCGGAGGTATACCAAACAGATTAATAATACCGAATATTAATGCCAACAACCAAATAATTAACTACACTTTAGTTAAAAGAGAGATTGTGAGTAACGGTATTACAAAGATATTCAAAAAAATTATAGGAACCAATGATGCTATACCCTTTTTAGAGGTTATACTACCAGATTCTAATGTGGTAGAAATAGAACAGGTTATAATTAAAGAAGGGACCACTTTTACCTCAACACCACCAATAGGTGATTTTTTTGATAATAACATAAGATGGTGGGAAGTGGATTCGTTAGCTGAAGATAAAATGTTTGTTGACGATCCAACAAGAAGTACTGATAATACGGGTATTAAACCTGGTAAATGGATTTCTATCACCAAAAAACTTGTTAAAGAATATACAGATACTGGTTTTTGTAAAATGACCTTTGGATCTGGATTTTCAGATCAACAAAGTTTACAGGATTTTACTAGTAACCAGTATGTTTTACAAATAGCTAATTTCTTTAACAGTACAGCTTTAGGTGAAATACCTAGACCTAATAGTACGATGTTTGTTAGATATCGTGTTGGCGGTGGGACTAGTGCAAATATAGGTAGTAATACTATTAACAGTGTAGGATTTGTTGATATGTTTATCAACGGACCTAACTCAACAACCAATCAAACGGTTAAACTTTCATTAAAAGTTAATAACCCTGTTCCTGCTTTTGGTGGGGGGGATGAACCAACTATTGATGAAATTAGGTGGATGACAAAGTATAATTTTGCATCACAAAATAGGGCAGTAACAATTAAGGATTATTTAGCACAGGTATTTAAAATGCCAGGTAAGTATGGTGTTCCATTTAGATTAAATGTGGGTGAAAGACAAAATAAAGTAGAATTTTCTATTTTAGGTTTAAACTCTAACGGTAAGTTAGATAATTCATCCACCAATACATTAAAAGAGAATATTGCAACTTGGTTATCTGATTATAGAATGATAAATGATTATGTTTTGGTTAGAGACGGTAGAATAATTGATTTAGCCTTTGACATAGATTTATTTGTTGATAAAGCCTATAATCAGGGTGAAATTATTAATAACACTATTAACGCGGTGACAAGTTATTTTGATATTAAAAAATGGGAGATGGGTCAAAACATTTATTTAGCACAACTAATAGAGGCGATTAATAATGTATCAGGAGTACTAAACGTGGTTGATATTAAAATATATAATAAAGTTGGTGGAAATTATTCGTTAAATAAAACATCACAACCTTATTTGGACGCTATCACTAAACAAATAGATTTAACAGGTGATTTCGCTTTATTTGGTGAATATGATACTATGTTTGAAATTAAAATACCAGCAACAGATATTCGTGTGAAGGTTAAAAGTTAATGGAAAGAAATTACGTTAGACAACTCATTGGTAATAAGAGGTACAAACTTGCCTCTAATACCAACACTAATATACAAACACAGTTAGAAGAAAAAACAAAACCACTAACTGAGTATGATATTATTGATATTGTTAACGTGCCACTACTTTTCGAGGAGGAAAGACAAAAATCTTTCAAGTATAGAGTTAATGGTAAATTAAACATCTACACCTCTAACGTTTTAAGTACTGGTGCTACGAGTATAATGTGGGACCCACTATTTTATGGCACACCAGCGGTAACACCTAATAATTGGGTTATGCAAGTAACATACCCATCAACTATGGATCCTAATTTTGTAATAAACGCTAGAGTTCCAGCTGGTACCATATCATCAAATGCTTATAGAGGTTTACAATATCAAATTTTAGGTACTACAGTTATTAACGGGGACAATAAATTAACGATAAAAGGTGTTCAAAGACATAACTTAGTAGAAGGTGATTACATTTATTTATATAGTAATTCAACGTATAACCCGTTACAAGGTATTCATAAAGTACAAACTCTAGGTATTGGTGGAATAAACCCCACCACTGATGTAACATTAGAAACTATTATCACAACACCACCTTCAGGTACTGGTAATTTTGTAAGGGTAGTGAGGTCGTCATTTGATGATGGTAGATTTAATAACCCATTAAGTTTTATTCAAGCAACCGCAACAGATATTAGTGGCTCAACAGTTGGTACGTACCTAGTTGGTGAAACTATGTATACAACAATTACATCGACAACACCACACAACTTATTAATTAACGACTTTGTTGATATAAGAACTAATAATATCAACACATTAAATGGTGTTTGGCGTGTTTATAATATTGTGGGGGCAACAAAATTTGTTATTAGAACGTCAATATCTAACACTAAAGGTACAAATTTTTTCTATACACCGTCTATTTCAAAATATCGGTTATTAGATGGTACCCCATCAGAATACTATATTAGAAATTTTGAGTTATTAACATCCAATAATTACGATGTTTATAATTGTGCCTATAGTACAAGTATCTATTCTGATACTTCAGATCCTACTGTTGGTACAGCAAATGATACGTGGTTATTTCAATATAATCAGGATATTAACGTTGAGAGATTAAGGGATAATAGAAACGGTTTCGTTTCTGAATTATATTATACTACAGTAAAAAGGTCAGGTAAAAACCCTTATAACTGGAGTAATGTCACATCTGACTGGGAATTTAATGCCACTACCACTAACACCGCTAATAGTTTAGAAAACATCTCACTTAATAACCCAACAGGAATAGGTTCTATTGTAAAATCGACACCAAGGAGTGAGGTTATCAACGTACAGGGTCAGGTACAACAGGTAATGGGTAGTAAATATATTGGTGATTTTGTTGAATTTAATAGTTTGGAAATTACAGAGAGAAATGTTGCTGATATTATACACAGATTTGGAGTTAACACAAATCCAAATGGGGAGGGATATTTTTATAAACCTTTTAGAAAATTAAAAATAAGGGCTTATAGTGAAGTAGTGGAAACCGCGTTAGCTAATGAAATCATTATTGACATACCAGATAACTATGTTACCTATGCCGACGGTTCTATATGGTGGAAAGACTTACTAACAATAGGTTATTTTGAAGAGGGTGTTAACGGTGTTGATTATCCATTCTTAAATAATTCACACTATTTTTATTTTAACCATAATTTATTTGTTAGAAGACAGAATCCAGTTAACTTAATAAATCAGAGTGCATCTAAAGAGGTTAAAAACTTAACAGAGGAATGTTAATAAAATATCAAATACAGAATACTTTTAAATCAGTAACAGGTAATACTTTTAGTGTTAATGCAGCTGGTACTAATAATTTTGATTTATATAAATCAGTTGTATTCCCAATTAATACAAATTTTTTTCCCGTTGATTACGGGGAAGATGTGCAAGACATTGTTTTATCCGAAAGGAAAAAAGCTATAAATCCTACTTTCGACGCTGAAACAACTAAATATAAATTTAGTAATATGTTAGCGAATGTGGGGGCTGGGTTATTAATAAATTTTAGGTTTTGGGATACTGTTTCTAATAGTTATACGGTTTCTTACGCAGCAAACGGTCTTACAACAACAGATGTAAATAATCGTATTAATGGGTTTAAAAAAAGTTTCTTTAGACTATATTTCTATGACAGTAATAGTGGTGATACAAATAATTTAATTTTTACTGAAGATTTAAATGTTGGGGAAACCATACAACCGACAATATCTTTTAATAGACTTTATTGGTTAAGGAATGATGAATATTTTGTGAAGAATAATAATAACAAAATTGTTTATATGGAAGCTAGATTCTTTAATGCAAAGACAGGTAAGATTACAAAATTTATTAATATACCGTTATCTATTGTTAACAATTTCACTGGTGCACCAATTAGTGTTAACCAATATAAAAATAATACCAACAGAAGTTGGAGAACGAGTGCTGTGGAGTTATTAAACCCTAAACTTAATAACGGTGAATATAATTTTAGACCTTACACACCATTCGGCGCTAATACACCTACTGTAATAACACTATCTGAATTTATAATGTCATAATGGAATTTTATAAGAGATCAGTTGGATATGAAGAAATTGGTAGAACAAACATGTTAGTTGTTACTGCCACAACTTTATATTTCCCTATTTTTCTTAAACAAGACTATGAAGACATTGGAATATATACCGATACAGCAAACCCTGTATATGAAATAGTTAGCGCACAAGGATTATGGAATTTATCCAACAATGGTGTAATACTGGAATCAACCCTTAAAACAACGGGTAAAGTGGGTATTGGTGGTGTGTCTTACGCTATGGGTAATAACAATAGTGCTAATAATGGTGGTGCGGCAGACTCGTCTTCACAACAAGCAAGAACTACAAATGCTAGTTCATCCAACGGTGATTCCTCTATAACTGAAAAACCTATCACCCAATTTGGGGCCTCAGATGGTATATTATCGGCTGTCCCAAATAGGAGTGCTGGACCGGCTACTACAGAATGGACTGGGCCTAACGGGTTTAGTTCAACAAACCCAACTATAACAGGTTTAGAAGCTGGTAGTTATGTTTTAAAAGTTACAGACAATAATAATAATATTTCATATACATCGTATTTTTTACAACAACCACAAGGGTTAACTCTAGATTTAACAACTATAAATTCACAAGTTAACGCAACTTCTGGGTGTAATGGTTCAGCCGGTGTTACACCACAAGGTGGTCAATTACCTTATACCTATCTATGGTATTCAGGTTCACCAACTAACACATTAGGTACATCAACAGGTCTCACATCACTATGTGCTGGTCATTACACTGTACAAGTTGTAGATGGTAGTGGTACTATTGTATCAGCTGTATTTGATATTACAGAACCAATTGTATTATCAGGTAATGTCATCACCACAACTAATATCGATTGTCAAGGTGGTAACACTGGAAATATAACAGTCCAGGGTGAGGGTGGTATTGGATATACAGGGTATCTTTATGAGTTAACAGGACCGGCTACAGAAACTAATTATACAGGAATTTTCAATAACTTACCAGTTGGAACTTATAATGTTAAAATTACAGATAATGTTGGTTCTTTTATTAACATACCAGTTACATTAACCCAACCTATTTTTGTAACATACACATACAACATAAGTTCATATGGTTATGTAGGATTCTTAACTCAAGTTAGTTGTTTTAATGCAACTGACGGTACAATAACAGTTAACCCTACAGGTGGTAACGGTTCATATCTTATCACAATTAACGGTGGTAATACTAATTTTACAACACCAGCCGTCAATGGACCATACATGTTTAATAACTTAATTGCTGCTAATTACACCATATCAATGGTAGATACATCTGGTTGTCCAGGTCCTACAACTAGTATACAGTTAACCAGACCACCTTTATTGAGTAACTCATTTACAAAACCACCACAAACAAATGGTTTTGATATACCTTGTAATGGTGGTAGTGTTATAATATCAGCAACTAGTTTTTATACTACTGGAACTTTTGTTACTGGATACCCAACAATACCAACCAATTTTCATAAGTATTATGTTAATGGTACACTACAAACTCAATGTACAACATCTGGTTGTAGTTATGGACCATCTAACTCATCGTCTTTAGTCTTACTAACATTATCAGCAGGGTCAAATACAATAATTACAGTAGATAAATTTGGTTGCTCAGCTTCAACAACCGTTAATACAGTACAGCCAGATCCATTATCTATTTTAGATATAGGTATTATTGATAGTACAACAGGTACTACGTGTACTGGTTGTGGTATTAACGATTGTAGACAAGCAATAATTAATATTATTGGTGGTGTTACACCTTATTCTATTTTATGGGGTGATGGTGGTACATTAATTACATCTAACTCATACTGTGTAGGTACCGTATTAACAGTAACAATAACTGACGCAAATGGTTGTGTGTTAGGGCCACAAAATATAACATTAACACCATGATAACAGGGTTTACATCACATAAATTAGACGTAATTAGTACGTATAGTCAAACCAACCCTTTTCAGGTTGGTGTAAACGGGGTTACAGCTATAATATCTGGTAACCCAACGGTAATAAAATATACAATAGATGGTATTAACTATGAAACACAGTACCAACCAACAAAAAAGGGTTTTGGTGTTAGTAATTTTACACATCCAACAACATTTAACACTAATTTAAATGGGTTTGATTTTGCTAAGTATTTTTTTATAAAAGAAGAGGCTAAAATGGGATTAGTTTTCCCACCAAAAGTCGATAACGAGCTATTTATAGAAAGGATGAGTTTAGCGGTTTTTGAACATCATTCCAGACTTTCTGAAATTAAAACAATGGAAGGTTTGATAAACTACAGAAATGGTTACTACAAAATTATAGATAACAATTAAAACATGGCAACAGGAAATTATGGCATAGTTAGACCAGCGACAGCGGGTCCAGATGATATGGAGATTTACTACACGTATAGTCCATCAAGAGATAAAATACCGACAATACCATTACAGTCTTTAAACCCAAATCAGGTTATTTCAAGATTTAATCATCCCGTGCCAGACGCAAACGGTATACCATTATTTGATGGTTTATATAATTTACAGTTACCTTTAGCTAATTTTTCTGCTAAAGGAATTTACACCGTTGTAATTAAACCAAAAGAGGTTAGGGTAACAATAACAGATTGTGGTGTTTTAGCTGCATTTCCTGATGTTAAAGGACTTGTTTTAGATGCTAACCTATTAGGTATCGCGGATGTAACAAGTTTAATTGGTTATCGTGTTGAATATTATAATAGTAACGGTGCTAGAATTCCAAATTTTTTTAGGATTATAACTTCAGCTAATAGAGTTGAACCAGTAAATGCTAACCTATCTAACACAACACAAAAAGCGGTTAGATATCGTTTTAATGATTCATCCAATTTAGTTTTCTGTACGGTAACACCAAGTTCAGCACCAAATGTAAAACCTAATTTATTCCCAGATATTGGTGTTGCTGGACAATTAATTTCGGTTTGTAATACATATTTTAATCCAATATCATTAGAAATCGATATGGTTGAATACGATATTGAAACATTAGCTTACGGTATATTCGGTAATCAAATTAAATCTATCGTTGACGGTAAGTACACTATTTACGACTTTCAAAATAATATTTATAAACAATACAACTTATACGAAGTCCAAGATCAATTCACAGGTGAACCGTTACATGAGGTTCGTCAATTGGTTAATAATATTGATTTCACTAAAGATTTCAATACAATCACTAATATACCAACAGCTTAATGGCAACAGTTAAGGTTGTACCTCGTTCACTCACCGATGCATATAAAAGGAGAGAGGGTGACTTCGCTCCAAATTTAGTTGGACTTCAATTTACTGACGGGGTATCCTTATTTACATTTGGTAATTTTCAAATAACCACTAATCTTGATAGGAAAATAAATAAAAACTTTGCGTTAGGTGGTGAATGGTCTGATTATTATTCATTAGATAATTTAGTATTAACCCAATCACAATCATTAAATCTATCAGGTGGTGATATACCTGTTCGTTTAAATTTTGACATAAACAATATTAGCAGATATGTTTATTTTGGTAGTTTCTATGAATATACAAGAGTCACAATTGAACAAATAATTCAAAAATGGAAGGGTTCGTTATACTTAAACCCTACGGTTACGAATACACCTGGTAATACTGTACTGAATTTTAATTATGATTCTGGTATGGATATATCTTCATTCTTAATACCTGTAAGTTTAATACAAAACCCGTATCAACTTATTATCGAAGATAATAATAATTTTACTAACTTATTACCTGACGATATATTTAATATTTCAAGAAATTACGTGGATTACACCATATGGAACGGTGGCAGTCAATTCAATGTTATTGGGTATACAGGATCAAGTACTAACTATCAATATTTAAGAGTTGAAACTAAAGGTAATCCCTTCCCATCGTTAACAGCATCAACATTTGGTCAGATGACATATCATATGCGACCAAACGATACAGAGGTTGAACAGTTTTTTAATATACTAGAAGATTTTGAAAAAATATTATTAAATAGGTTAACAACACCTATTTATACCTCATCATTTGATGTACCTTTTGAAGCTGACGGCTTTATTGTTTTCTCACAAAAAAGATTTACATGGCCTATTACTGACGGGTTTAATTTAGATATTACCACTCGTGATTATGCCAGATTTTTAGAGGGTATTTTAGACATGGCAACATTATTTGATGCCTATAAAACAGATTTAGTTTCGAGAAGGTTTGTTGCTGAATCCATACACGAATTTGATACAGACGGTGGTGGTGATGAGATATATGGTAAAAAAGTTGGTAAACTTTTAAAAATATACGGTAGGGAGTTTGATCAGGTTAAAAAATATATTGACGGTATTTCATTTGCTAATGTTGTAACATATAATAAACTTGATAACACCTCAGACGAATTAATAAAAATTATGGCTAAGAATTTAGGCCTTGATGTTTTATTAAGTGTAACTACCGATAATTTTAATCTATTAGAACAAATACAACCATCGTTCAATACGGTTTTTAGTGGATATTCAAGAAGTTTATCTGCTAAAGAATTAGATATTGAATTATGGAGACGGTTAGTAATAAACGCCTGGTGGTTATTTAAATCTAAAGGTTCAAGAAAAGTTATAGAGTTTTTCTTGAAATTTTTTAACATACCCGAATGTTTGGTTTCTTTAGATGAATACGTTTATTTAGCGGCAGACAGATTAGATATTAATAAAGTTTATGATCAAATACAAGAGGTATTCGACGCAACAAATAGTAATAGAAATGTTTCCTTGTCAGATTACCCTATAGATTTTTACGGATTCCCAAATGTATTACCTGAGACACCAGATAACTACTTCCAGATGGATGGTTTTTGGTATAATGGTGGTAATGAATCAACCGTAGGTAATAACCCCCATTTTGGTGAGTATGACTATGGTAAACACTATTTCCAACAATTTGAGTGTTTTATACCAGACTTTAATTCATATTTAACAGGTTCAACATTAGTTGATGTATCAAAAAATTACTTTAACAATTACAATAAAGGTACCTTTATATTCGACCAAAACGGTTTACCCGTACCGTATTACGGAACAACTTATGCTAATACCTTGAATGGTGGCTTAGTTCAAAATGCTGTTGTTAATACAGCCGGTTTAATAAACACAGGTGGACTTAACTCACCTAAATATGGTAGACCAAGTGGTGACACCTATTCAATGAAGTTAAGTTTCACTACTGGTACAAAATTAGCCTGTTCACCATGTCCGTTTGAATTAACATTCGGTCTTGATGGTATAGTATATATTAAAGGTGGTAGACCACCTGTTTCACTACAAAATAAAGATTGTTGTCCAAATTACTGGTTACCAGTACCGACCACACCACCACCTATTTGTCCTAAACCGACAGAGTTGGCGTTAACATCAGATAATCATCCGTTGGGTCCTTGTGTTATACTTAACACAACTACAAATCAATCAGTTACACAAGCTTGTTGTAATAGAACAACATTAGGGTTTGATGTAACTTGGAACGGTGTAAGTTGTGTTGACAGTAATTGTAGTACATTAGTGGTTTGTCCAGATCCAACACAACTTGCATTAACATCCGACCAAAGTATATATGGTGGTTGTGTTTATTTAGATTCAATAACAGGATTACCTTTAAGTCAAGTTTGTTGTACTGATAGAAATATGTACTGGGACGGTCAATACTGTAAAGATACAGGATGTATCATAATCGATCCTAATAACCCAACAGGTTTAGCAACAGCTAAAACTGGAGTGTTTAATAGTGGTGAGGTATTTGGTATTGGACCCGGCGGTGGTAATGTACCAGTAAACCCAGTAGGACCTACTAACTATTGTTATTGGTGCCCACCAAGTCCTTATGTCAAAAAATATTGTTCAGCAGATGAATATATAGCAACTCTAACAACACAAGGAGTTGAAGCTTTAGCAACAGCTTATGGTTGGGTAGCACCAGCAAACGGACAAATAGGTATTTCACCTAGTACTTATTTAACAATTGTACTTGGTAGTTTTTTTAACACTTATAGTTGTATATATGTAGATAATTTAAATAACCCGATTGCTAATGAAGCTTGTTGCACATTAAGAGGTGGTACTTGGGTTGATACAAATACTGTTGATAATGGTTTGGCTAATTATAAATGTGTAGATCCTATTGTTAGTCCTTGTGGTACTGGAACTGTTATAAACCCTAGTAATGTTGTGGTTTATGGTGATGGTTCTTTAGCATCACAAGATTGTTGTACCTCTTTAGGGTATCAATGGACTAGTGGTGTTATCACTGTTTATGAAAACGGTATAAATACAGGAACTATCGTAGATTCTACAGGACTTTCCTACGCTAATACCTTTGGTACTAATAGTTACTGTTCTCTATGTCCTTCTTCATTAAACATTGTTGAAGAGTGTGACATAAACAACGCTTGTACCTTTGTGGTTAAAAATAATAATACTAACACAAACCTTTCACAATCTTGTTGTGTTGGTTATGGTTACACATATGATACAATGACAAGTAGATGTTTAACATGTCCTTCAGTTGTGAGTTATGGACCACAATCACCATATTTAATAACGAATTTAGATAATTCAAATTTAAGTGTAACTTGTTGTACAAATATTGGTGGATGGTATGGTAACGCATTCGGTGACGGAGATAAATGCTACCAATGTCCAGGAATTTTAATATTTGACGATTTAGGTAACTCAACAGTGAACCCTAACTACACACTAATAGATGGTGAAATACTTTATGATGGGGTCTCGTTATCATCACCAGCTTGTTGTGAAAACTACGCAATAGTTGTTGGTGGTGGAACTTGGGACGCGGCATTAGGAAAATGTGTAATAGTTTAAAAAAAACAGTTTAAAAAATATTTATAGTAAATGGGGACAATAATAATAGATAACGGTGGTGTAGTAGTAGGTTGTACAGACCCGTTAGCGTCTAATTATAACCCTAACGCGACAGAACCTTGTGGTGGTGATAATAGTTGTTGTTTTTATAATTTATTTTCAATTGTGGGTTGTACAGACCCGTTAGCATCTAATTATGACCCTAATGCAACAACATCTTGTAACGGTTGTTGTGAATATTCAATCTTAGGTGGTGGTCTCAGAACTGGTGAAGTTACTGTAGGTTGTAAAGATCCTGCAGCTTTAAATTACGATGTTAACGCTTTTACATCATGTCCAGGTAATACTTGTTGTCTATACCCAGTTTTAGGTGGTGGATTAGGTACTGTTACTGTGGGTTGTAAAGATCCTGCAGCTTTAAATTACGATGTTAACGCTTTTACATCATGTCCAGGTAATTTTTGTTGTCTATACGGTATCGGTACTGGTGGTGGTAATGATACTAACTGTCCTGGACCTTTTTCTATCACAATAGAGGGCCTCGTTCAAGGTGTTAATTCAGTTGAATGTTGTAACGGTAGGGTAATTGGTGGTGGATTACCACCAGCTGGTTACGAATATTATTGGGATGGTTCACGTTGTTATTATAGAGAAATCATAGTTTGCCCAACTGACCTAACATGTCTCAATTGTAACAACCTTAATTGGTGGAACAATACATATATCACACACCATAACGGTCAGAGCTTACAAATTTCAAACCCAGTTTTATGGACAAAAATTATTGACCTTGTCACAAACAGTGGTCAGACGTTCTATGTTCAAACATCAACAGGAAATCTTATTGATGCTAACTGTTGTGGACAAGCAAACGGTATTTTTATAGATGGGTTATGTTCATGTGATAAACCAGCTGTAGTTACGTATACGCCTAAATGTATTTCTAATATAACAGAATTTTTACAATTAATATCGACCCCGCAAGGGCAGGTCTTTTTTAATGCTAATTTTACTAATATCGGTATTTCAATAGGGTTAACCAGTCAACAAATTACTTTTATTTTAACTAATTTAAGTCCTACAAATGAGACAGTTAACAGTGCACAAGCAACCTTAATCTTAGCTAACCAATTGATTATTACAGGTGGGTTCTATGTTAATTTTAGTGATGTAACTGGGTTTCCTGCGACATTAACTAGCGTTGATTGTACTAAAACTAATGGATACTGGGATGGTTACGCTTGTAAATGTAAACCACCAGTAAGTGATTGTAAGATTGACCTCACAATGGTTCAAACGGTTACAATTAAAGATTTTTACAATAATAATATACAAATTGTCACACTTAAAGATCCTATAAATGATACCGCACAACCAGTTTCAATTAGTGAAGCTTGTTGTAATAAGTTAATAAAAGATTATAGCCTACCTTGGGAGTTCCAAGGTTCTTACTGTTACGCAACACCAAAAGATGATTGTTTACCAGTAATTTTTAATCTTAACAATAACCCAATGAAAGTTGAACCATGTGATAATAACTTGGAACTTTCAATGTGGGTGTATTTTGGTAAACCATCAAATGCGTGTCAACCAATACCCGATCCACCAGATGTTATTGTTATTGATGGTGTCTTTTGTGATGTTACTATATCACCAAATACAGGTACTTTATCAACCCCAATAACTGGTTTTACTGTCGATGTTGGTGGTGGTCTTGATGTTGGAACGGTTTCTGTAGGGTGTAAAGATCCTGCAGCTTTAAATTACGACCCCACAGCTGTTGTAGCGTGCCCAGGTAATACTTGTTGTCTATACCAACTTTCAGGTGGGTTAGGTACAGGGACTGTCGATACAGGACCATTTGGTAGTTTAGATTTCGGTGGTGGGTTATCTTTTGGGTCTGGAACTGTTGATACATTAGGTAGAACTGTAGGCTCAACTATATCAGGTATTGACCCTAATAATAACGGTAATGTCCCAGTAAACCCTGTAACACCTTCAGCAACAACATGTTGTTATAATAATTTAAACCCTATTTTAGCTAGGGTTACAACAACTAACCCATTATTAAATGGTTCTTTAATTCAAATTAAGGAATACAATTCTGTTGTAGATTTATTTGATAGATGGATTGAGATCAAAGCTCAATTACCAATGTCAGGATTGACACTTAATTTTGGTCTTAATTTAGAAATATATCAAGGATTAAACTGTTGTTGTAATTACGACATCTTCGTTGATGATATTAAAGTTACTTGTAGTGACCAAGAACCAGTATTAATTGTTAATGATATTCAATGTCCTGGTTTTGATTTAAATAGAGTTATTGATAATAAAAAATCTTGGGTTTATAACCCAGGTACGCCAGAAGTTGGCATCTCCGATTATGATATAATCGAAAGAGGTGACGGTAGTTTTGGTACATTAAATGGTGAAGGTATCATTAATAGAACCTTTGCCCCTAGTTTAGATGCGGATATTCCTTGGAGATATACGGACTATTTTGTACAATCAAGTGTGTATGAAAGACACAGTAATTTAGTATTAAACAGTAAGGAATTGTTCCTAACATTTAATATGTGTGCTACAGATAAACCTTGTCCCGTTGATTATACTTTTAGTGCAAACACTAAAACTTGTTATAAAGTAAATTGTCCATCAGGAACAACATTTAATTCATTATCAGGTAGTTGTACTGATGGGGTTGATTACTATCCAGTTGATAGTATTGATTATGTAGAGGCTAATAGATTTGCTTGTACAACTCCATTTACGTTACTTGAATTAGAAAACTATAAGAAGACTTTCCAAAGTTTCTGGTTACAATTCATGGAACAGTTTATTCCAGCAACAACAATTTGGGTTGCTGCTGAGAAATGGTGTAATAAACCTGAAGATGATTGCGTAATGATAGATCCTTGTGATTATGATTACGAATTAATTGATTCTGAAGTTATTGTACAATCGGTACCATCAGGATTTTTTACACCACCACCAAGAGTAGTAGGAAGTGTCGTTGGTACAGTTAGTACTATACCATCCACCACAACTTCAACAGTTAGTTCTGGTACGATATCTGGGGCGATATTAGAAACAGGGACGGCTATATTAACAGGACCAGTAATATTGGTACCAATTGTGGATTATGGTTCAACAACTATAACCACTTTAATTCCAAGTACAGACACATTTAATATTGATTTTCAAACATATCAAGATAAGTTTACCGAAACAACGACATTAATAGTAGGACCATAATGGGATTTTCATGTATAAATAAAAACGGAGAGTTAATTGTATCACAAGAGGTGATAGAAAAAACAAATCTATTACGTTCTAGTGGGTTAAGTAATGTATATAACATGAACCCTGAGGCGATATTTTGTACTGAAGTTTTTGAAGGTCCAGAGTATTATGTTACAGGGGCAACAATGTTGATTACTGGTTTAACACAAACCTTAACTGGTTGTACAACTGGAACCACAGCGGTTTACAATTTAACTTATACACCAGAATTTGATGTTAGTTTTATAATAACTGGTGGGACAAAATACACTGGGTATACAGGTAGTTTTTGTTATAAAATATTTTCAGATAACCAATTTAGCGTTAACGGACCAATTCGAGGGTTAGTTGATGGTACAGAGTTCATTAATAACTGTTTTGCATTTAGTGCAATAACAAGTACAACATTAACCCAACAATTTCTTGAAGGTAGTTTGAGTAATACTTGGGTTCAGTATATGATTAGACCTTATTATACTTTTGTTTCAAAAGAATGTAGCCCTGGATTATATTTTGATACTTGGAAGAGTACAACACAACTTAATTTAATATCAGATACAGATTTTTATTTTATGACTGTGGTAGACCCACCAGTACCAATATTAGAGGGACCATCTAGCCCCCCACCCCAACTTGGTTTTATTACTGACATTATTTTACGTGGTCCCGATGGTATTACAACAAACCCAACTGGACCACAGGCTCTTAACGGGGAACTTAATTATTTTAATTTAACTAACACACCAACATCTTTAAATTCTGTTCTAGTTTTTGTAAACGGTGTTCAAATGGCACCAAATTTCGACTACCAATTATTTAACTATGGTGGTTTCGGTGTACCACCGACTCTAGTATTTCAAGGTGTAGAGATTAAAAATACGGACTGGATAGTTGCTTACTATCCGTTTGGTAATCAAATCAGTAATATAACCCCATTTTGGAGTGTTGAAAACTTTAAAGTTGACTCAAGTAATTTTGTTGTCGATATAGGTGATCCTGGTTTTGGGGTTAACTATGTAAATTTTAATACAATAACAAGTAGACAAGAAATCTTTACAAGGGTTGGTATCGGTGATGGCACACCTATCGTATTTGTTAACGGAACCCAACTAGCTTTCAACTATCAAATTTTCAAAAGTAGTACTATACCAAATAGATTTATTTTAAATGAAGCCCTTATACACACAGGTGATATTATTTCCATTTTTTATAACGCAAGTATATTAGAAACTAATGATTATGGTAGTTTACTAGAACCCAACTTTACAGTCACTTGGTTTACACCTGGTGGATTAAATAAGATAGAGGGTAAGTTTTTTGTTAACGTATATGATAAGAATGACGTATCAAATACGATAATGTATCAACAAACAATAAACTATGTTTCAGACCAATCCAGTTATACTGTAACCATAAATAATTTAGCCCTTGATTTTGACTACAGATTTGAGGTGATATTTGAAACTACTTATACTGGTTATAAGGATAACAAAGTGATAACGTGTTCACAAGCTGAAGGTTACTTCAACACAAAAGGACCAATTAATTATACGTATTAATGGCAAATGAATCAATTAGGATAAGAACAACACCAGGTCAAAGTCAAAATATTAGACTTAAACTGGAACAGGATTTTGATTTTCTTGAGATTTTAAGTTTAAAAATCAGTCAGGAAGATTTATATCAACCTTTCTGTGCCAATTATGGTGTTGTTGTTGGTCGTATTATTGCTAATAAAGGTTTTGGGTTACCAAATGCTAAACTATCAATATTCATTCCTATTACAGATGAAGACCAAAAAAATAGTCTAATTAAAGATTTATATCCGTTTAAAACTCCGTATCAAAAAGATCAAAACGGTATACGATATAATCTTCTACTATCTAAACAAACATGTATTTTAAATAAACCTATTGGGACATTTCCTGATAAATCAACGATGTTAGATAATGATATTGTTTTAGAGGTTTTTGATAAGTATTATAAGTATACAACAAAAACTAATGAAGCTGGAGACTTTATGTTATTTGGTGTACCAACAGGACAACAAGTATTACATATGGATCTCGATATGAGTGATATTGGGGCTGCCAGTGTTAGACCCTATGATTTAATATCGGAAGGTTATCCAGAAAAATTGTTTGCATCAAAAACAGAATTTAAAACATCACCAAACTTAGATTCATTACCACAAGTTAAATCAGGTAATAAAGGTATTGAAGTTATTCCGTTTTGGGGTGATTCAGAAACATGTGAAATTGGTATCACAAGAACTGATTTCGACACTGGTTTAGAGATTAAACCGACCACATTATTTTTTGGTTCTATTTTTACTGATGATGGTAAAATGTCCCTAAATAAAGGTTGTAATCCTAAAAACGATATGGGTGAACAGGATAGACTTAAAACTGGTGCTGGTCGTATTGAAATGATTAGGGCTAAAGATTATAGTATTGCTGATTGGGTTAACCCATCACTTAAAAAAATTACACCCACAGAATTAGAAGATTTTTCAATAGACGGGGGTGAATTAATAGATGATGACGGGGTGTTCGCATTCCCACTACCAATGAATCTTGGACATGTAATTACAGATGAATTTGGTGATTTAATACCATCTCCAGATCCTTCTATTGGTATCGCAACCAAAGGGATGTATCGATTTAAGATGAATTTTATTGAACCCAACGAAAACCCTAAATTTAGAACCGCACATATGTTATTTCCTAGTTTGGGTAGAAATTTTGGTGGTACATTCGGTGCTGTTAATCAAACATCTTGGGGTGCTGGTAATCAAGGTGGTACTGAAGATCAAAGATTTACCGACGACATTACTGCATATAAAAATCCCGAATTAGATTTTCATTTATTTGAATGGAAACAAATATATAGTATTGCTCATTATATTAAAAAATATAAAAAAGGTACTAATAGATTTAGTTTTTTAGGTGTTAAAAATACCGATGTAATTGGTGAGACGAATTTATTTCCATACACTAATGCGATATGGAAATTTGATTTAATATATGTTATTGTACAATTTTTTATTGACATATTGGCTTTTATTATACGATTATTTATCATAATACTGAACTTTTGTATTAATTTCTGTGTTCGTCTCGATTTTAACATCAACTTTGTCATATGCCCCATTATATTATCTTCGGGGTTCACCGTTTTCCATAGTTTTGGTGTGGGTAAGATCTCAATACCAACATTTAGATTCCCAACAATAAAAACCCCAACTATTCATATAATTCATCTTGATATTAAGTTTAAACTTTGTATTTCATTATGCCCATTTAATGCAATACTTGGACCATTATTCCCAAGACTTGACCCGAATTGCGTTCTAGGATCAGGTTGTGCAAGGGGTTTAACTTTAAAATGTGAAGGTGCTAATAATGAAAGTGGTTCAGAATATATTATTTGTTTATATAACTGTGATCCTTGTCCTTTAGCTCCAGGACCTTTTTGTGGACCAAATAATAATGGTTACGGTCACCTTTGTGAGTACGGTTCTGGGGATCCTTGTTTTCAGATTGGTAGTCAAACTCCTGGGTGTTATTGTTCTCCAGGATCGGGTTGTATAGGGCAATTTAATCTTTTTTTTGGTGGTTGTTTTGGCATCGAAATACCCAACCCACTTGATACTGGTGCTTGTGCACTACAACAATTAGAAGAGTGGCAGTGTTGTGTCAAATTAAATTTAGCTGAAAATAGAAACGTTATTAGAAGGAATTTTAATGACGCATGGGTTGTTGGTACTGCTTATCTATTTCAATTTAAGTACAAAAAAAATAAAAGAGGTAAAGAGAAATTCTGTGGACCAGGTTCCGATACTTTTAGGGGTGATAACTATAAGAAAAACAATTGTTGTCTTGACACTTCTAACAGTAATGGGTGTGATAGGTGTCTATTAAGAGGTCCAGGTCGAACTAAAAGTCACGCATATTTCGGTATCAACGGATATCATGAAGTTGACCATAACAGAGCAGTAACTGGGGCTAACGATATTAAAGATATAATTTACTGTAACGCATTGATGTCAACAAAAATTGTGTCACTTGGTAGAATTGAAATGTGTAGTGAAGAGTTAGAACAAATAGAAGACACAATCAGTGCTGGGAAAGCTTTAAGACAATATACACAAACCCCAACATTTTTTACTGGAACATATTATGAAAATGGTTGGGATGCTGGGTATTGGGCTCAAATATTAAAAGAGAGTTCTTATGAAAATCCAAGAGATGTTTTACTTTATTTAGGCCGTAATTTAAAACCGGCTTGTGATTTTGAAGAACTTTTTTGTAGACCTTTAATAGATGGTCCTTGTCCGTCATGTCATGAATACGAAATGAAAAGTACACCATTTTTTTGGATGAAAGAAGTTTCTAAGGTATATAACGATGTTAGAACATCTGTGGATGTAAACGGTAATTTTGTGTTCGACCCTCTTAATATATCCGATCCGATAGCTGATACCGCGGCCATAGATAGTATACCCGCAGATAGTAATCCATCTGGAAATTACGATTGGGGTGGGTTTGAGGTTCAAGCTAATATTGGAAACAGATTCAGTCCTTGTGGTAATAGCGGTGTTTGTCCACCATTTAATTATTGGACTACTTCACTACAACCAAACCCAGACGATGAACTATCTGCTCAGGTAAGTATGTTTGACTATATAACATCATCTTACAACAGAAACAATATAAATTCCAGAAATAATATACCATACTATTATTTTGGTATACACCCTGGTAAAACAGCGATTAATAAATTGAAAAATGATTTCTTTGTTGAGAAATAATAGTAAAAAGATAAGATAACGATATTTATAAATAAAAGTAAAAAGTGAGTTATATAAGAAAAAATAGTGATGTTGTAGTAAGTGCTAGAATGACAAATATGGGTAGACAACTACTCTCATTAGGCATGTTAACTTTTGACAGGTTCAGATTAGGTGATTCTGAAATTGATTACACAACTTTAGGGCCAACCTATGATATAACACTGAATAATATTATTAGAGCTAAGGCTGAAAACCCAGACCTTAAAACACCTCTAAAACCAACACCAAATGCGGTAAGTACATTTTTACAAGTACCGACATTAAACCCTGTTATAGTACAAACAAATATACAAGCACCTAAATTAGGTTTCTTTACTTATAACACTGGAAGTACAATACAGTACACCGCGTATACCGATACGGTTTGTCATGTTTTACAAGATGACGCAATCATTAATTTAGCTGGTATCACTGGTGGTACATTTATTTCAGTATCACAAGCACCCACATACGGTCTTAATCCTTATGAACCAAAAGTTGGTGATTTGATGATGGTTAAGATGAGTAATGATGAATTAGTGACAACACAAAGTAAGAGTGTTGTGGAACTTAATACGCCAGTACCTTATTTATGGTACCAAGTACAAAGTTTAACTGGTAGTTTATCGGCTAACACATTACAGGTTGAAATCGATAGAGATTTCGCTAGTTTCCCAGGTTATGCTGGTTCTAACTACTGTTGGACAACCTTCTACCCATTGGGTTCTGGAACTGGAGATACACAAAATAAATTGTTCGATGAGGGTGGTTACTTTAGTGGTGGATGTGTTTGGAACATGAACAATGTTTGGTCATATCCAATTCCAGGTGTTAATCAATCAACACACGAAACATTTAACAAATATGGTTCTGAAAACTATATTGGTAGTAAAGAATATTTCGGGTACACATCTGAAATAAATTATTTATTTACAGCTAATACGGCATGTCACATAGTTCCCTCAATTAGTATAATACATTACACAAATACTGAAAGTTGTACAAGCCAAACCGAACAAAAATACGGTCAAAAATTTTATATAGATACAACAATTCCTAGTACACCTAAATTGATTATGCCAACATTGATGTGGCATAAAGATAGTGGTAACACAATTGGTCATGTATTTAGTGGTTCTGGTTCTGTACAATATGTAACATTATCAGGAAGTAATACGACTGTATCTTATTACAATCTTGTTGATAACTATGGTAATGGAGTTGGTAGAATATTCCCAGAATTAGAGATATTCACAATCGACGACCAAGAATTAGTTGCAGCACTTTCTTATAAAGCAAATAGAAACTGGACATTACCGACAGTATTAACAGATTTACAATCAAGTACTAACGGTATTATAGACGCAACTGAAAATCTATACGTTACTTATATGTTTGAGAGTACTTCAGGATATACTTCTGGATTACATTGTCAAAATACTGTTTGTGTTAATTTCGCAAATGAAAATTGTCCACCAACTCTTAAAAAGAGTGTTGACGTTCAATTCCCAACCGCAGAATTACCGTTCATGGAAATATCTGGTGGAACTGGTTGGTACGCTGACAAGTTTAATATTTTAGCACAAAGACAACCTTTAGGTACTTATCCAGACCCTACACAATGGAGAATAATGGATTATACTTCAAATATTGTTTCACATACGGTAGGTAACAAAATAAACCCAATTAATATGGAGAATTCAACCTTCAATATTAATATGACGACTTATTCAGCAGCAACAATTTATAATTTGAATGATTATATAACCATACCACAGATAGCACAACCAGATTATTTACAATTTGGTGATGAGAGATTTTTCTTTGGTAATATTGAGGCGATTGGAACAACTAACACATATAGAACACAATTTGTATTTACAATACCACCAACAATGTTCAACACCTCAACCAACCCAACATGGCCTGGTTCTGGACAGAGAGTTCACATTAATGAGATTATGATATATGATGTTAATGGTAATGTGGTTGCTGTTGGTAAAATGAACCTACCTATTGAAAAGGTAATAAACGCGACAATAATAGTACAATTTGCATTTGCTTTGTAATGAGTTTTACTAATGATAATACAAGTGGAGTAAGTGTTGCTCTAACCAATTATGGCAAAAAAGTTTTAGCTACAACTGGTTTACAAGGCTTACAACTTTATTGTGAGTTTACTGATAGTGATGTGAATTATACAGTAGATGTATATCCATCACTAGGGGTAGATTTTAAGGGTAGTACTAAAGGCGGAATCTTAGGGGTTCCAATAAACAATAGATATATTTTAACATAAAAAGATGTCAACAACGATAATAACAGTACCAACACTAACAGGATGGAAACTTTTCGCTGAGAAAGGTATAGTCCCAACCCTTTATGGAGTGGATTTTACAGATCATTCTCACAATTACGGTGTTACCGTTCCTGAAAGTAATATTGCTTTAGTTAATGGTACTAGTAATACAACCACAGCTTTCTGTGGTGTAGCTAAAGGTAGTAGTCTGTATCAAACCCCATTAACACCTGAAGAAATAAAACAATTAACTAGTAGATTAAAAATTAATTTTAACAATATTAATTGTGCCACAGGTGAATGGTCAGATCCTTCACCACATTTTATTATAGATTTAGGTACTATGGTTGACACATTAAACGGTATCACAACTTATAGTAACACTGGAATGCCTAGTTTAACTAATGTAATATATGATTATATTAGTGGCGTAATTCAAACTAGGGATAACATAACTAATACTTATGTTAATAAAAATAACATTACTAATTTTGATAGGATTATATATAATTTCAACAACCCACAAGATTTATTGAATTATAATATAGTGAGTCCTATCTATGTTTCATCTCAAGGTTCTGCCGTTCAAATGGTTGATAACACATCTAATGTTAGATGGTCACTTCCTACTTCATTAGTTTTTAGTACGAATTCTGTAGGTAATGGTGGTAGTTTTGTTAATGGTACTTCTGCTGTATTACAAGTACGTCCAGATGAATGGGGTTATTGGACTGATAAAGGGTTTCAAACTATAACCACCGTGGAAAATAACCAAGGTGCTTATGTAGAGATTTATCCGGCAATAAGAATCGGTAGTAATTATTTCTATAAGAATACAACTACAACATACCCAACGAAATCAAGCGGTTACATTGGTGAAATATTTAATATGGTTAATGTTGACAATAGTGGACAAATAGCTACTAAAGCTTTAGCAGACCAAATAATATTGGGAGCTAAATCTAACTTCACTTTAGGTTTGGACGGAATTTATAGAAATATTGTGAATGTCACAGTAAATTTTGTGGATTCTAGGGCTAATAATCTACCAATAATAGGTAATAACGTAACTTTTGAGTTTATATATAACCCATTAGTTTCTGGAGTTGATATAATAAGTCATTAATAAATAACAATATGAGTACAGTAAATTATAACAACCCAGCTTTAGTAGATTATATGATACCAGATAATTTTCTACGACCACAAATCAGTAGTAAGGATTATTTGTTAACACCTAGTTCATTTAATTTTTTATTTAAGAACGCATCAGGTGTTCCTTCTACAAGAGTTGAAATTATATTTCCTGGTATAAATAACACTTATTTAATGGGTGATTTAAATAACGCATTTTTTACAACAAGATAAACAATGATACCATTTCAAGATGTCACAATAGGTTATGATAAAGACCAATCAGGTCAATATACAATCGCAACAGATGCGACACAACTTAAAGCTTTTAAACTTTTAGGGTTAAATGATGCATTATACACATCCACACTAACAACACATTTTTGGTCACATGTTGGTAGTTTATATAATACATTTAGTTTTAATCAAATAAACCAAGACTATGTTGATGGTGGATTAAATAATACAATGTTACAAGATTTAGTTACATCTTTCGGTACTACTGGAGCCGTAATGATTCAGTTAGGTAGAACCACATATAGATCTAATATTGACGGTGTTAGTGTTGGGGTTAAAATACCTCTTAACGCTTCTTTTAGTGGTATAACAAGTGGTTTGTCATCTGTGACATTATACAGTTCTTACGTATACACGCCAGATTCTCGAAGTCAACTACCTGGGCAACTTTGTGGTGGATGTATAGCTGATAACTCAATATCTGAACCATCAACATTTTGTACTAGTGATATCGGTTTTGGTTACACATTTGTTAATGGTACAAATCCAGACCCATCCAGTCCTATTTATGATAGATTCGATAGTGGTGGTGCTTTTATGTTCACAGATCATGTTTATAATACATTTACAGGAGCTACAGGCTCAAGTCAATCTTGGAGTGTTGGGTTTGCACAAACTAACCCATATGCAACCATGAATAAGAGGTTTGCTAGTTTTAACGCGAGTAAAGCTGACCCGTCTATTTGGACTGGTATTGGTGGTCACGATAGAGCTTCAGGTTGGATGGATTTTAAAAGTGGAATACTTTTCCTTTGGGGTCCTTTAGCTCAAGCTTTTGATTGGACACAATATAGTGGTGATTATTATACAACTGGAGCAACACCTACAACTAGTGCGACGACAGTTTTTCAGGGTTCAGATTATGATTATAGAATGTACGCAAACGCAACCTTAATTGTACAACCAGGTCAAATAACAGCTTCAGATAATGAATCATATCTTGATACAAACGGTAATTGTAATTTAGTTTTCTCAGGTCTTTGTGTAAAAGATCGTAACGGTAATACCGTTGCAATATCAAAACCAGACCAAGCTATTACATTCGATCCAAATCAATTTTTCATCACAAGTATAGAGTTACCAATTAGTGGTGATATGACAGTTAACAATAAAGGAATTACAGCATTAGTAACTTAATAATTAATATAGTTTTAAATTTAAAAATGTTTTTATGGGAAGAGTACTTGGATTAGATGTGTCTACAAAGACAATCGGTATAGCTTTATTTGAAGGTGATGGAAAGTTATTAGAATTAACTCACATTGCACCTAAAATTAAGCCACAACCAGAAAATAAATTAGAAGAACTTTTTAGGAAGGTTGACGCTTTCGAAAAACTTTTAACAAGGTATATGGACCTTGATATCGATAAGGTTATTATCGAAGAACCACTTTTAAACAGTAATAATGTCTATACTGTTGGTATATTACTTAAATTTAACGGTATGATATCTAAAGTAGTTGATGATGTATTAGGTGTAATACCCGAATTCATCTCATCTTACGATTCTCGTGCTAACGCATTTCCAGAACTAATGGCAATTAGAACTCACGATAAAAGAGGTGAACCCTATAAAGAAAAAGAATTAAAATCTAAAAGACCTGTCCTTTTTGGTGGACATCCATGGGATATTGATAAAAAACAAATCATTTGGGATAAGGTTGCTGAACGTGAACCACATATTGTTTGGTTATATGATAAAAACTTAAAGCTTAAGAAAGAGAACTTTGACCAAACTGATGCTTACGCAGCTGTTTTAGGGTACATGAGAAAAGAAGGTTACTGGAAATAAATTATCTATAATAAATTCTTTGACTATTATAAGCCATGATTTTATTATCAGGGTTATTGTAGATTTCTTTAAATACTTTTACTGATTCTGGAGATTGTATTTTAATTGCTGCTGTTAAAGCCTTTGTAAATAAACTATTAGATTCATCAAGTTCTTTTTGATTACACCCATTAACTTTACAATAGTTAGCCTCACATAATTCAGAAATTACCATTCCTGTATAGAAACCGTGTAAATCATGTGGTACAACAAATTGGTCAGCATTACACCAAACAGCTACAATTGGTTTTGTTTTTAAGATATCAACAAAATTAGCACCGAGACTATATAAACTGTATTTTTTTAGTTCACCATCAACCAAATCCACACCATTTAATGTAATTCTAGGCATCATTAAACCACCTGGAGAACCGTGTCCCATCATTATAATTCTATCATGTTGTCTCATATTTTCTCTGAGATTAAACATTTCTTTTTGGGTATTCATAACAGTTGCTGATAAATCAGCGTAGGATGGGTCAAGAAAATCTGTTGTTCTATCATCAGGGTGTATTACTAAATTAGTACCCTTTGTAACATTTAAATTTGCTATTTCCCTATAGTTAGGTTCATTTAAATGTTTAGATTTAAGAGGTGTATATGTTTGGTAGCTACCAGTACCATAACCACTACTGTAGTAACTATAATAACCTTTACCGTCACCCTCTTTTAAAAATTTTTTAATAGTTTCTTTAACTGCCATGATATTAATAAATATCTTAAAGAAGTGGTAATTTACTAACTCATTTATTTTTATTATATTTTTGTTTATGGGCCAAGTAGAATATTCTCTATTATTAGATGTAATTATCGAAATTTTAGGGACTCCAAAAAAAATAAATAAAACTAAGTCACAATATGCCTTCGATTGTCCCGTATGTTCTGCAGAAAAAGGTTTTTCAGATGGTGATGGTAAGGGTAATTTTGAGGTTAGTTTAAGTAAGGGTGTTTACCATTGTTGGTCTTGTGGTGAAACACATCATACCCAGGGGTCTATCGGAAAGTTAATATCAAAATTCGGTAGAAAAGAACATAAAAAGAAACTTAAACAATTAGGGATTCAACTTGATGAGGTTAAGGGTAAGAAGGTAATTCAAGAAGTTAGGGAGATACATTTACCCGAAGAATTTCAACTATTCGAAACAAGTAACCCAAACACAATTCAATATAAAGAAGCTTGGAATTACTTAACCAAACAAAGAAACCTATCTCCAGAGACGATTTATAAATTCAAAATGGGATTTACAACATCTGGTGAGTATGGTCATAGAATTATTGTACCGTCATATGATAAAGAGGGTAAATTAAATTATTTTACAGGTAGAACTTGGTTAGCCAGGAAAAAACCTAAATATAAAAATCCTGATTTACCCAGAGAGGAAGTTATTTTTAGTGAACAATTAATCAACTGGGATTCCACAATTTATCTAGTTGAGGGACCTTTTGACCATATTGTTGTATATAATTCCATCCCAATGTTGGGTAAGAGTTTACATCAGAAATTATATGATTTATTAATGAAGAACGCAAATAGTTTTGTCGTTGTTTTATTAGATGATGATGCGTGGGATAGGGCTAAACAGGTTTATTCTAAACTTAATGTGGGTAAATTACACGGTAGAGTTAAAATTATTAAAATGAATGAAGGGTTTGATATTTCAAAGGTTAACGAAGATTTTGGTAGACAAGGTGTTGTTGATGTTTTGAAATCTTCCTTTAAATTAAAGGAGAGTTCACTATGATGGGATTTAATAAACGATATGTAAACGAGAGTATCATAAGAAATACTCTTAAAGAGGATGGGTTACAATTTTTAATTGTTTTCATTAGAAAAGCTGATGCTTTAATAATGGAAGATGAACTATCTGAAAAGGTTTGTAAGATTATTCAAGAAAGTGAAGATCCTAAAATATTAGAACAGTTATTAAAATTAGATTTATGGCAATGATGTATCCTAGAGGCGACTACCAAATTGAGGGTGGACGTTTAGATAGTGAAATTAAAGAATTAAGAAAAGAAGTTAAAGAACTAAAAGAACAGTTAGAAATCTTCCAATCATTCATGAAGAAAAACTCCTTCATGGACTTTAAAATACTTAAATTAAATGATGAACTCGAAAGTAAGAAGAGAGAAGAGATGAGTCGTGAAAGTACATTTTTAGGATTACACGCTAATATTCTTAGACAAATGATTAGATAATGGCAAAAAAGAGAGATAGTGTTGTATTCTTAGAACCAGTAGAACACGTTTACATACATAAATTTACTAAAGAGAAATTTAAATCAGTTACAACGGTATTAGGTATGTTGGAACCTGAGTTTAACTCTGAGGAGATTGCTCTTGCTATTTCTATGCAAGACCCTTCTAAAAAGAAGGAACAATATCAAAACATGTCTCAAGAAGAGATATTGACTGAATGGAAACGTATCAACGATGAGGCTAATGCTTACGGTACTGAAATCCATGAAATTATGGAAAGGTATCTATTAGCTAACAAAATATATTTTCCAAAAAACGATTACGAAAGGGGATTAATAACCCAGTTCCAAGCGATTGATCCCATGACTGTGGGTACTATATACCCTGAAACAATTCTATTCTCCGAGAAACATAAATTAGCTGGAACAGCTGATATCATCGAAGATTGTGGGGATTATTTTAATGTTTGGGATTGGAAAACCAATAAAAACTTCAGATTTATGTCAGATTACGGTCACTGGTTAAATCCCCCAGTTTCTCATTTATCTGACTGTCAATATAATGTTTATGCGTTACAACTATCTATTTATGCTTACATGTTTCAAATGGAAACCAAAAAGAAAGTGGGTAGATTAGGTATATTCTATCATGATAAAGAAAAAGGATTTCAATTAATACCATTACCTTATATGGGTTTAGAGGCTAAATCAATATTGGATTATTGGTCTAAAAATAATAAAAAATAAAAATATGCAAAAAATAGATTCAACAACCTATCACAGTTTAGTTAACTCTGATAAATTAACAATTGTTAAATATTCGGCCGATTGGTGTGGTCCCTGTAAGGTATTAACACCTATTATAGATGGGGTACTTAAAAGTTACCCAGATGTTAATGCTGGTGAAGTTAATATAGATGTACATTCTGATTTAGCGATAAAAGATGGTATTAGAAGTGTACCCACTGTTATTTTCTTTAAGAACGGACAACCAATTGATAAAATGGTTGGGTTACAACCAGCTCAAGCTTATACTAACAAAATAGAGAGTTTAAAGTAAGGTAGTTCCATTTACAGCTAGTTCATTTACCCTTATCATTGTAAGGTAATACGTTTTATATATGGCAAAAGAAAAGAAAGTTTCGAATTTTGAATTGAGGTTAACGACTGAAGAGAGTCTTGAATTAACTGATAAGTTGATGGGGTTCTACGATAAGTTGGACACGATTCAGGATTATTTCCTGGAAAGGAAAAAAGAAAAGATTGTTAAAATCGACAACGATAAATACACAAAGTTGATGTTTGACGACTATTCAATCGAACCTAAAGATATGAATTTTGTTCTTGAAGAGGTTGAGGGCAAACTATTCAACCCAGCAACCCAAATCATCACATCTTTACCACTTGAATCTCAAATTGGTAGACAAGTAATGTTAGGTATTAAGGAAACAACTACTAACAAGTATGTTGGGTTTATTCGTTTAGCATCACCAGTACTTTCAATTAAGCCTAGAAATGAATTATTTCAAGGACTTAAGGTTACCGCAAACGAAGTTAACAAATACATGATTAACGGTGCAATTATCGTACCTGTTCAACCATTTGGTTACAACTATTTGGGGGGTAAGTTATTAGCCTTAATCTGTTGTTCACATGAGGCAAGACAAATCTTAAAGGAGAAGTACGGTGAACGTATTGATACGGTATTCATGGAAACCACATCACTTTATGGTGATATTAAGGGTGTTAGTCAGTATGATGGTTTAAAACCTTTCATGAAATATGGTAGTATGACTGAATCTGATGTCTTCTTATTTCCAAACGATAATATCTATATGGAATTAAGAGATAGGTTAAGGGCTTTATATGGTAATCCAGAATGGAATGGTTCATTAGTTGACCCAGTTCCATCAACACCTAAAATGAGAGAATTTAATAAAATAATTTCAATTCTTAAGAATCATTTAAAAGAACAAGATCCAGTTAAGTACCAAGCATTTCATGATTTTACTAAATCACATATGAAAGCTAAAACTAAAAAGAGATATTACTATTGTACCTATGGGTACGATAACGTACCACAATATATTGCTAGTGATGGTCAAATTCCTTTGGTTAAGAGAGATAACTGGGATAGATACCAATTAGAACATATGATTGAATGGTGGAAGAATAAAGCACAACATCGTTACGAAAAACTTAAAGAAGAGGGTAGATTAAGGAATGAACTTGAAATCTATACCTTGGAGAAAATTGAAGCAGGTAACGTTGATATGGTAAGATAAAATTAAAAATAATATAAAAATGGATAACAAAAAAGTAACAAACCTATTAAGAGCCGTAGCGGACTTAATGGACCAAACAACTGAAGTGGTTGTAGAAACACAAAAAGAAGTTGTTAAAACTGTTGAAAAAACAAATGAAGATTTCTTAACTCATTCATTAAAGTTAATGAAAAGAATTGAGGATAACGATGCAATTAGAGCTTACCAAAATAAATTAGGTAAGACTAATAAAAGTTTAGCTGACGCTCTTGCTGAAATTCAAAAGATGAGAGAACAAGCAATTTCTGATATGATTAAAGAATCACAAAAAGCGTCAAATCCTATGGATTTAATGTCACAAATGGTTAAGAATTCAGAAAAATTTGGTAAACATCTTACTGAAGAAGGTAAAATAATGGCAGACGCTTTGAAGGGGTAATTCAATGTACGTAGAGATTTCACCAAGACAATCAGGTAAAACTACTCGATTGGTGAATGCTGCGTCTACTTTTCTACGAGAAAATCAAGAGTCTACTATTGGGATAGTATCACACAGTAGAGCAAATTCTGAGGAGATTAAAAGAAAAATTCTAACACGTTTAGAATTAGATATCTCGTGGAGAAACGGTATGGATTGGCCTGATGATGTAACTTCTAGGGTTGTTAATAATCATTATAAGGATAAAATACAAGTTAGACAACACACTAGGATTCAACGGGGTTATATGCCACCTGATTATTGGTTTTTTGATGAATTTGCGTTTATACGTGTGGTGGATTTATTTCCAGAAGGTTTAGAACATAACGACCACACTCAAGGTAATCGTATGGGTTTAGGTAATCAAATTGTAACTAACGCTTACTACTGTACAACACCGACAGATAGGTTTGGAACTTTAACTAAACTAATTGAATGGTGTCAAGAAAATGGGCAAACTATTACTTATAATAACCCATGGACTGAAGAAAGATTGAGAGAACAAAACGTATTAGGACCTTATATGAGGGATGCTGTTTTAGGTGATTGGATTGAATACATGACGGCTCACGGATTTCCAATCAATGGAATAAAAGAGAATTGGATGGTAAAATATATTAAAACACACAAATTTATTAATGGTTGATAGAGAAAAATTAAAAGAAGACTTAATGAATTTTAAGTTTTTATCCCAAGAGGAACAGAAAACCCGACAAGTTAAAAAATCTAACCCACTATTAATTAGTGAGAGTATGGTTGATGATCCTAATAACATTTTACCCGTATTAATTCCTGTAGACTCAACAAGTAAACTATGGAGAGAATGGAAATCAATTGAAGAACATGTTTCTTCATTCCCATTCAGACGTAGTCCAGGTCGTAATAACTATTTCTTGGTTAGAAACCAATTTGATGGTATGAACTTGGGTATTATCGATGTAGCAGCCGATTTCTTAGCTTTAGGTCCGAGAGATAGACACATTGGTTGGAATAAAGAAGATAGGGTTCTTAGAAATAGAAATATAGCAAACATTTCAGTTTGTGTACCAACCAGACATTTTGGTTATAATATGTGTGGTGGTAAGTTATTAACGTTATTGGCATCATCTGACGTGGTTGGTAATCATTGGAAGGAAAAGTATAATGATGACCTAGCAGGACTTACTGTAACGTCTTTATATGGTCGTGGGGTACAATATAACCGACTTAAACATTTCAATTATTTGGGTTTAACCCAGGGACAAGGAACTGTTCAAATAGATGAAGATTTGTATCAACAAATGAGGTTAATTGTTGAGGAAGAAGAGGGTGAGATACTTGGTGGACAATTCACAAGTGGAAAAAACTCCCGCATTAACATTATTAGAAAGGCTTGTGATTATTTGGGTATTGACGCTAGACGTTTAACAACTCACGGTAATCGTAGAGGTATATATTGGTGTGATAGAGGTGAAAACACCTCAGAGTTTTTAAAAGGAATCGATAAAGAATTTAAACCAAAAGATTTAAGTATTGACACATTAGTTAATCATTGGAAAGAAAGATGGGCCTATAAAAGGGTAGAAAATGTTAATAATAAAGACGCTTGGGGTAACAGAGTGGGGGCTAAACAGTAATGGATGAATTAACTAAAAAATGGGATGAATTTGGTCTCTTAGTTGGACTAACTGATATTGAAAAAACAATGTTGGGTTTAAATTGTGAAAGAACAGCCCTTCATATTATCAATGATTCTACTAATAAGTACAGTAACGTTGACATGTACATATTTCCAGTTCTAAGAAGAATTTCAGTTGCATTCACAAATGAAAATGGTTTAGATATATACCAATACTACCACATTAACCCAATAGAACTTTTAGATCATTTTACAAATTACATGGACAGTCAGGGGGCTCAAGATTTAATTAGTGATTTAAAACAGTATGAGCATATAGATTGGGAGGCTGAAATTCTTGCAATGTATTCCGAAAATTTTGCACATAAATTTAGAAACACCCCAATAGAGATAAAGCCTTTAAAATACTTGAAGAAACATAGATTGTAATGGATTCGTATCAATGGTTTTTAAGTGAGTTTGGCCAATACGGGTTTACATTATCTGTAACTCAATATCATCCAGATTTTTTTACACCGTCTAAAGTTGTATGTGAACCTGGTTCGGGGAGATTTACACGTATAAGACTATCACCTGAGTTGGCTGATGATTTGAGGGGTGGGTTTGTACCTTATGAACACCACGTAGAAGGACTTAGAGAACTTGTGAGAATGGAAATGAGAAGGCAATATGGTCATTTATTACGTAAAGACTTTAAACCTATTGAAAAATTACCTAAATATAGCTTTATATGATTAAAAAAATAATACACACAGCAGATATCCATATCCGTCTTTTTAAGAGACAGGAAGAATATATGGAACAGTTTGAAAGATTCTTTAAAGAATGTGAAGAACAAAAACCAGATAGGATAACTGTTGTTGGTGATTTGGTACATTCTAAAAATCAGATGACACCAGAACTTATCTATATGGTTATGACATTTCTAACGAAGTGTTCTAAGATTGCTAAGACCGTTGTTACTTTAGGTAATCATGACTTCTTAGTTAATAACCTTGATAGAATGGATGCTTTGTCACCAATCATTTCAACGATGGATAATCCAAATATTCTGTTTTTAAAACATACAGGATGTTATTTGGATGAAAATGTTGTTTGGTGTGTTTACGGACATATCGAAGAATCTAAGAGGCCTGAGATTGAACAAGCAAGATTGGAATATGGTGAAGATAAAACTTATATTGGTTTGTATCATGATCCTTTAATTGGTCTTAAAACTAATGTTGGGTTTGAATTTGAAGATGGTAAAGATATATCAATCTTTGAGGGTTGTGATTTGGTTATGTGTGGTGATATTCACAAGTATAGTTGTACCTATTTAACTCAAGAAAGAGAAACCGATGAATCTATGTTAAATCATTATTTAGATAACGGTTGGGTTGTTTGTGATTAATCTGACTTTGTCTTGTTTGGTGATATTTATATAATAAAAATATTATGATAAAAACATGTGAGATATGTCAAAAAGAATTTAAAACCTACCATAAAGAAAGAAAATTTTGTGGTAAAATATGTGCACAATCTCTAAAAAAATTAGAGAGAGACATAAGAAAATGTGAATACACTGGGTGTACCAATACAGTAACATATGTAAAAAACTCAACAAGAGAAAAAAGGTTCTGTTCCAAGAAATGTCAAACAGATTGGCAAAAATACGCACAATTGGGTGAAAACAATGGTAATTATGGTAGAGAAAATTCTTGGGGTAAACACAGTGATGAAAGAAAGAAAAAGATAAGTGATGCTATCAAAAAACATTGGTCTAGTGAGGATAGAAAAAATAAAAATCAATTAGGTAGGGAAAAGTATAAACTAAAGAACGGACATTACCCTATGATGAGTGAAGAAGGTAAAGAAAAAATATCTATAGCAACTACTAATAGAATACTTGACGGTAGTCATACTACATACATCAATTGTGAAAGGGGGTATTATTTTAATAATAAAAATAAGATAGACGAACAATATCATTCATCTTGGGAAAAACAAAGAATGATTGAATTAGATGGTGACGAAAATGTTATTTATTGGACTAAAAAACATAGTTTTATTATAAAATATGAACATAACGGTAAAACAAAACGATATGTACCCGATTTCTATATAGAATATAAAAACGGTGATAAAGCCATAGAGGAAGTAAAAGGTTTTATTGATGATAAAGAAGTTTTTTCATTAAAATACAGACAATGTAAAATATTTTGCGAAAACAATAACATCAAATACATGGTTAACTTTATGAAGAATTATGATAAATATAAAGATTTAATTTTATGACAGAAATTCAAGAAAAAGGAAATAAAATACTCGCTCACTTTATGAAAGTAGATTGGTCACCAGAATTAAACTATCATGAAGATTGGAATAAACTAATGGTGGTTTGGAATGCTTTTAAGAAAGAACACTCTTGGGGATTAAGGGCTCCTTATTTAGATGAGTGGGGTAATATAACCAAAATTAATGGGATAGAAGGGGCTATTTTAAGAGCTGATATAAAAGAAACTTGTAGCTTAATAACTGGCTTTATTAACAAATATATTCTAACAGAAGAAGAATATTTAAATTTTAAATAGTATTATTAAAAATAAAATAATAAAAAATGAGTAAAAAAATTAAAATTTGTCGTAAAACACCAATTGTAATGCCTTCATCAATGATTCAACAAGATTTTGGTGAGGACCCATATAACCATGGATATGTATTATGGGATATTGAAACCAAAGAACATAAATTAATAAAATTACCAAGTGATTATGGGTTTTATACATTTAAAATCAAATCAATTGAGGATATTGAAACCGAATCAGAAAGGTTATGTTAGAAGGTTGTGTATTAACTTATGAACAATCATTAGAGTGGTTGAACAACAAAATAAGTTTGGGAGATCCAAGTAGACACCCTTTCGATAGTAACCATGTTAATATTAGAAGATTAATGGTTATACGTAAAAAATTAATTGAGAGTAGGAAAACTGATATAGGTATTAAAATGTTTTTAACACCACACAATTTTTAATGGAAGTACCTAAAAACATACAGAATGAAATATGGGACTATTGTAGGGTAAATAACATTACCAACGTGGACCAATTCATGCTTAACGCTTTAATACAAGGATTTACTGTTGAAAAATACGGAACCAGCCCTATTGTACCACAAGTTATAGAAAAAGAAATTGAAAAGATTGTTGAAAAGATTGTAGAGGTTCCAGTAGAGAAAATTGTAGAAAGAATTATAGAAGTACCTGCTGAAAAGATTGTTGAAAAGATTATTACAGATGATTCACAAGTTCAAGAACTTTTAGTAACTATCACTAGGTTAGAAAAAGAATTAAAGATAGAAAAAGATAAAACTTCCAATAGTGAATTAGGTAAGCTATATCAGAGAATTGAAAATTTGGAAGCCCTATTAGAGGTTGAAAAGAACAGAAACAAACACGGTAAAACGACTGAAAACCCATTCGGAGATAAACCAACAAATTCAATAAAATGGGTACCAAAAGACGATAGAGAAAATTTATATAACGAATAATGGCAACTAAAACCAAAGAAAAAGTCACAATACCCGCCAAAGCAACAGTTCGTGTTGTTTGGGAGGATGCACCTGAAAACTATACAAAAGATAGGGTTAAAAGAATTGAACAATACATTGCTCAGAAATATTCTGTCGATAAAGTTCAGGTAATATTTAAACCTAAAAAAGTTGACACAGCCCATGGGGAGGTTGAAATGTCTATCGCTGACAATGTAATGGATAGTACGTATCAACGTAAACTTTTTAAAGAGTGGTTAGACGGTAACAAAATTGAAGTTGATTGGGATAAAATAATTCGTCTTGATGATAAGGTTAATGATAAGTTAAAACAACAACGTGACATTGAGTATCGTTACCGTAATTGGTATATAAAAGAATTAGAATGGGATAATTTTTTATCCTATGGTGACGGAAATAGAATAACTTTCGATAACTTGAAAGGTATAACAACCATCTCCTCCAACCCACCTAACATGGGTGGTAAGACAGTTTTATCGGTTGATTTGTTATTGTTTCTATTCTTTAATGAAACTACCAGAACTAAGGTTGCTGCACAAATTTTTAATAAGTTTAGGGATTCAAATACTGTTCGTGTTAAAGGTAAAGTTAATATTGATGGTGGTGATTATATTATTGAAAGAACATTAACCCGTTCTAAAAAGAAGAATGAAGAGGGTTATAATGTTAAAACAGATTTAAATTATCAAAGAGTATTAACTGACGGAACACTTCAAAATTTAGAAGGTGAACAAAGAAGAGAAACTGATGAATTTATTAGAAAATCTATTGGTGATGTTGACGATTTTTTATTAACAATTATTGCAACATCTGACAACCTAGAAGAATTAATTCACACTTTACCAACTCAAAAGGGTAAGCTTCTTTCTAAGTTTATTGGTTTAGAAATCATTGAACAGAAAGAGGAAATAGTAAAAGAGATTAAATCAGCTTGGGCAAAGAACCTTAAGTCTGAATATTATAATACTGGTAATTTGTCTAAAGAGGTTGGTGAATTAACAACTAAAATTGAAGAGTTAACTTTAGACAGTAAAACATGTAATGACTCTCTAACTCAGTTAAAAACAGACATTGATGATACAAATGACACTAAAGAGACTTTAATATCACAAAAAATACATATAGACGATGAGATTATTAAATTAAGACCAGAAGATATTGATAGAGAAGTTGACGCTGTAGTTGAAAAGGGTAAAAAAGTAAAAGAAAGATATGATTTACTCAAAGAAGAGTTCGATAAGTTATCAGAAATTGAATATGATTCACAAACACATAAAGAGTGGAAACAACAATTAAATGATTTAAACATTGCTAGAAGTCATAAAAGTATTAAAAAAGAGGGTGTTGAAAGCTTAATTAAAAATCTTGAAGAAGGTGAATTTTGTTCTTTATGTAAACAAGCTCTAAAAGATGTTGACCATTCAGATGAAATCAACCAAAATAAATTAACCTTAGAAGAGTTAATTAAAGGACTTAGTGATTTGGATGTTGAAATAGAAGAGGCTAAAAAAGAGATTGAAAAGTTAGATAAAATAAAAGAAAAGGTTGACGAATTTGATAAGAAATCTATCATGATTGACAAGACCGAATTGGAGATAGATAATCTAAGACACCAATTAAAAGATAAAAAAGACCTTAAAAAGCGTTACGAAGATAATATTGGTAACATTGAAAAAAATAAGGACTTAGATTCTAAAATATTGGGTTATTCAGCTAAATTAGAGAGATTAAGAAGAGAAAGAGACAATTATATTAGTAGAATACAAAAAAACAAATCAGATATTGAAAGATTTGAAGACATAATAAATAAAAACAAAGAATTGATTAAAACCATAAAGGTAGAGGAAGAGGTTAAAATAATCTTCGAAATTTACACAAGAATGGTTGGTAAGAACGGTATTACTAAATTAATTATGAAGAACGTAATGCCACTTTTAAACTCTGAATTAGATAGATTGTTATCAGATTCAGCGGATTTTAAACTAACTGTTGACATAAATTCAAAACAAGAAGTTGATTTCACCCTGGAAAGAGAGAATGAACATGGACAAATAGTTAGTTATTTGTTAACAGAAGGTAGTGGTTTTGAGAAGACAATAGGTTCTTTAGCTTTAAGGGTTGTATTATCTAGAATAAGTTCACTACCAAAACCAAATATCATCGTTTTTGATGAGGTTTTAGGTAAGGTGGCTAATGAAAATCTAGAATCAGTTGGTAACTTCTTTCAAAAATGTTCTGAAATGTTTGATAATATACTCTTAATTACCCATAATCCTTTAGTTAAGGACTGGTCAAACAATGTTATTAACATTGAGAAAGTCAACGACATTTCTTCTTTGACATTAACAAGATAATCATTATCTTTGTTGTAGATATTTATATAAAAAACGTTATGAACAAAAATCACAGATTTCTTTTAATAGTTCTTGGAACTGCAACTGGTATAGATAAAGACCTTAACTTTATCGCTGATGGTGAAACGGGTGTTAATTTTGTTGATGGTAAGGGTATGTTTATATGTACTTTTTTTAGTCCGTATACAGTAACCGAAATCCATGAAAGAATGGCACACAGACCAGCTATAATGATTTTTGATATCACAAATAATGACACTTACGGTGTTAATTTACCCCCCAAGTATTATATGGGTATATTCCCTGAGATACAACAAACTTTAGATAGTATTAATTTAGAAAGAAATTGGGAACCAATTGCTGGTGACGATAAAGGTAAAATTGTTGATGAAAACAACACAAATGTAACTACCAAGGTCAAACCTAAAAAAGAAACAGTAGAAGAGTACGATACTGTTAATGAAATCCTTGAAAAATTAAGTCGTAATAACTACGATAGAGAGTGTTTGACTGAAAACGAAAAGTTAATCCTAAATAAAGGATAGATTCCCAACCTATTGATAATCACAATAATTTATTTTACATTTGTAATATGATGATATTTGCGTATTGGACAGTATACGTTCTAATTGGTATACTATGGTTGTGGCGTTTCATTAAGGAACAACCAAAAGAATTAAATAATAATGTAATTGCCTCACTCTTCATTGTATGTGTATGGCCAATTGACATAATTTATAACATGTTTAAGAAATAATGAGCTGGAAAGATATATTTAAAAATCCCTTCAAAAAGAAGGTAGATGAAACAGTAACAGATGCCGATAGAGAAGCTTTTGTTCGGGTTGTGACAAACACACCTAAGAAAGAAAAGGTAACTAAACCTAAATACGTACCGTTAACATCCTGTATAATTGATGAATTAACATATAATATAGGTGATAAGGTTATTTGTCGTTCAAATGAACCAGAACCACTTTTAGTTGGTAAAATTATTGAATTTTGGGATAATAACGGTAAATGGTCGACACCAGTACCACAAGTTAAAGAAGAGAGAACTGGTAAAGTTCGTGGTGTGATGGGGGCTATTAGACCACATTCTCATGAGTTAATGGTTATTTTGAGAGAAATGAAACCTTTAGAACAATGGAATTACTTGATTCCTGAAGAATTAAGGTACACTAAAGAAGAAATTAAGAGAAAAGAGGATAATTATTTAAAAAGAAAGATGCCAAAGAGAAAATAATACGTATCTTTGTAAAAGGTTATTAAAAATGTTGTATGAGAAATATGAAAAGATTTTAAAACATAGTGAAAGAGTTGATTGGTACGAGACTGAAGTACCAAGAGAATTACTCACACCACTTGTTATAAATGTTGCATCTAACATCATTGAACAGATTAATAGGTATGACGATAGTGGCGTTGATAACAAACCTAAAAAAGACTATATTGAGTCTCTTTGGGAAAATGTTAGGAACTTACCTTATACTTTGAATGGGGATTTTTACTTAAAAAAGAAGATTGAAATCGAGGGTAAAGTGAAACTTAAAAAAGTTAAAGACGTAAAAACAACAAAAAATAGTCAAAGAATTTTCGGAAATAAATAAATAAACTGTTATAAAATATGAATAAATCGGTAAACATTAAAAGATTCATTGATACGTCAGAAGATAGTATCTCCATGTACCTTAAAGAGGTAAGAAAAATAGATATGCTGACTCCACAAGAGGAAGTTATCTTAGCCCAAAAGGTAAAAGAAGGTGATAGAGCTGCTTCTGATAGATTGATAAAGGCAAACTTAAGGTTTGTAATTTCAGTGGCGAAAGAGTATCAAGGTCAAGGTATACCGTTAGTTGATTTAATATCAGATGGTAATCTAGGTTTGATTAAAGCCGCAGAGAAATTTGATCCAACACGTGGATTCAGATTCATCTCTTATGCGGTTTGGTGGATTAAACAATCAATCATTCAAGGTTTGAATGATAACGCGAGAACTGTACGTCTTCCTGTGAACGTTACAAACAATATCTCTAAATTAAAAAGAGAAATTGAGAGGTTTGAACAAATTGAAGGTAGAAAACCAAGTGAAATTGATGTTAAGGTTGAAGGAACTGGGGAGACTTGGGATTTAACACCTCTACTCCAACCATCTTGTTCATCATTGAACGCTTCAATTAATGAAGATGGTGATGAATTAATGGATGTAATAGAAGATAAAATGTTCGAGAAACCTGACGAATCTTTTGAAAACCCAAAAGACATCCTTAAGGGTGAGTTAGAGAAAACTCTTTCTATTCTTTCTCCAAGAGAGAAAGCAATCATCGAATTATATTTCGGTCTTGGCGGTAGTCCATTAACATTGGAAGAAATCGGTGACGATTATGGTTTAACTAAGGA